>ERZ1034361.34-NODE-34-length-96008-cov-8.145188_pt1 | contig 96008 bp, 85 predicted proteins | sample MGYA00520617_ERZ1034361 | MGnify/ENA primary metagenome ERZ1034361 (study PRJEB33736, sample SAMEA104284507) | Azolla filiculoides | biome: Urban; feature: Water surface; material: Ditch water | place: Netherlands | collected 2015-10-28 | depth 0-0.1 m ... | reverse complement strand
GAATGCGCTCATAGGCCCAGGGGCTCACGCAGGGTGCTATCAGCAGGTTCACCCGGCCTGCAAAACCCGCAGCCGCCTCTTGCGCAAAGCGCAACGCACCATGCACGCCACTGGTCTCGTAGCCGTGCACACCACCGGTCACCAGGGCCGTGGGCAGGTCAACCTGCCACTGGCGACTACGCAATGCCAACAGCGCAAAACGCTCTTCGCCGTAAACCACTTCGCCATACGACGCCACGTCAAACGCACCGCGCAGTGCCTCTACGGGGCGCAGCACATCGTCGGCATAGCTGCGCTGTCGCACCTGGCGTGCGCGCCACTGGGCGACCTCTTCAGGGCCCCATGGCCGGCCGGGGATTCCAATGGGATAAAAGCGGGTGAAGGACATGGTGGACGTGGTCTGCGTGAAATAGCCGCCGGGCGGCAAAGGCAGCATTATGGTGCGCCCCCGTCGTGGTTTTGACACGGTGATCGGTTACGCTCCACGCCACCAATTGCGAGAAATTCATGAAAAAACTACACGTCACCATCAAACTCGAAATGTCCGTTCCCGATGACTGGGAACTGGTTGAAACATCCGAAGGAACGCCGGTCCTGAAGCTGCCCGATGGCCAGTTTCTGGACGTGGCCATCGAGCCACTGTTCGCGACCGATCCCGAAGAAACCTGGTCCAGCACCGACGACGAAGACCAGCTCAACGACATCCTCGACATGGTGGAGAGCGAAGAAGTGGCCTACGAATTCATCACGCACTAAAGCGCCCCGGCCTTGAATTTTCGGAGCGGCGCCACCAGCTATTCAGCATGACTGAATCCCTGCACATCGTCTGCCCGCATTGCCACACCACCAACCGGGTCCGCACGGACCAACTCGGCTCCGCACCCGATTGCGGGCAATGCAAAAAACCGCTCTTTACCGGCCAGCCGGTCTCACTGGATGAGGCCGCCTTTGACAAGCACATAGGTCGCAGCCACATCCCGGTTCTGGTGGACTTTTGGGCACCCTGGTGCGGCCCATGCCGTCAGATGGCACCGGCTTATGTACAGGCGACCAGCCAGTTGGAACCGCGCATTCGCGTCGCCAAGGTGGACACCGAGGCCCACCAGAACCTGGGCGCGCGCTACCAGATCCGCAGCATCCCGACATTGGCCCTTTTCGTGAATGGTCGCGAGGTGGCACGCCAGGCAGGCGCCATGGGATCCGGCGATATCTTGCGTTGGGTGCAGCAGAATTTGCCGCGCTGAGGGGCTACGGGCCGACCGGTAGTCCGAAAAAGCGAACCACTTTCTGGGCCAGACTGATGCCCTCTTGCGCCCGTATCTCCGTGTCCAAAGACTCCACTGCGTGCTCGGCCCGTGGAATGACTTGCAGCAGGTAATTGGCACCGGACTCCTTCCAGACCCGGGCGGTATCACTTTCTGAGCGGAAATCAACACGGGACAAGCCCCTGCCACGGCCGCCTTCGACCGGCACATTGTGGTCCTGTTCGCCATGCAGCCCCATGATGTTCTTTCCTCGGGCCGAAGGGCATTTTTCAGCGCCATTTTCAAGTCCACCGGATACCGCCACGGCAGCCACATACAAACCGGTCTCGCACATCAATCGCTGCGTCATCATGGCGCCATTGGAGTGGCCCACTCCAAAAACACGCTGAATATCCACGCCGTAATGGGCCGCGATTTCCTTCACCGCCGACTGGACGTACGCCACGTCATCGCGCTGCGTACTGGCTGGAACACCGCAGCAGGTACCCGCATTCCAACCCAGTCGCTGCTGGGACAAGCCGCGCGCAACCGGCGTGCCGTTCAAATAGGCCACCACAAAACCTCCGGCGTCAGCCAGTGCATTGAAATTGAGGCCGCTCTCGGACCGCTGTTCAGCTATTCGCTGTGCGTTTCCCAGGCCGCCATGCAACACCACCACCAGTTCACGCGAGCCGAACGCGGGCATGCGGGTGGGCGTGTAAATCACCGCTTCTCGGTCGGCCCATCGGTCGTTATGACTTGTGCCGGCAAAAGATGCTCCCACGCCACACAAACCAGCCAGAACAATACCCTGCAGGATGGGAGTTGCAGAATGTTTAGGCATCCTGAAGCATCTCCCAGACCCGGATGGCCGCATAGGCATCATTGGCGGCGTACACCAACTGTGCTTCGGTCAGGCGGGGTTGGGCCCAATTGCTGGTGGCCGCCTTTTTGGACTTGATGAAACGCTGGTTAAACAGCACTGCCACCGCCCCCTTTACGCCCATGTCCTTGCGGTAGCCACGTTCCCGGAACACGGTGTTGAGCTCCAACACGCCCTGCGGCTCAATGCCCAGTTTGTGCAGGATGCGTTTGCGGTCATCACCCAAGCCGAATCCGGCCTTCACGATGCCGCCCCGCGCCAGCAAGTCGGCGGCCACGGCCCGGCAACCCGGCTCATGCAACTGAAAAACCCAGGCATGCGTGGCGGTGGCCAGTTGAAGAATGTGCGGCCCGTCCGACACTTCGCCGACCCGGAAGGTCGGCTTGGACTCGGTATCGAAGCCCCAGGCGCTTGCCCGGCACAGCGCCGTGGCAGCAGCATGTGCCTGCTCGGCTGTGCTCACCAGACTGATGCGGTCCAGCCCCAGCCGTTCAAACGGGGGCAGCAGGGCGATGGCGTCTTTGTCGGGGGTGGCGCGGTGGGCTTGCATGGGCCGTATCATCGCCGCTTAAGGAAAGCCCCATGAAAAAAACATTCCCCCTCCAAGTCGAGGGCAAAAACCCCGAGCGTTTGCTGGAAGCCACCAAGCACGAAATTCGCAAATACATCAAACGGGAGCGCCGCCGCGAATTGCCCAATGGCGTGGACTTCTGGGACTTTGACTGCCGCTTTGGCACCACACCGGAAACTGCCTCCGTGGCCCATATCGCTGAATTGATTCCGCTGATTGACGCGCTGGTGAAGAGCCAGGGTTCGCAGTTTTACGTTGAAATTCTGTCCAAACACGGCCACCGTCAGGTGCGGCAAAAGCCGACCGAACAGGACATTTAGTCGCCCAACCCAACGCGGGAGGTTCCATGCAAATCCATTCCATCGCTGACTTGCGTGCGCTCTACCCACCGGCCCGCGAGCGTTCGGTGAAAAAGCAACTGCCAAGGCTGGATGCGCACTGCACCCGCTTTATTTCGCTATCCCCCTTGGTAGTGGTCGCCAGCACTGACAACCAGTTATGTCTGGACGCCTCCCCGCGTGGCGGGACACCCGGATTTGTGGCGGTACTGGATGACAACACCCTGTTGATTCCGGACGCACCGGGAAACAATCGACTCGATACGCTTGAAAACATCGTGCAAACCGGGCGTGTGGGCCTGCTATTTTTGGTCCCCGGGATCGATGAAACCCTGCGCGTTAACGGAACGGCCGTGCTGTCGACCGCCCCGGACGATTTGGCCCGTTGTGCCGACGCCAAACGCACACCCAAGCTGGCCATTCGTGTCACGGTGCAAGCGGCCTACCTGCATTGCGGCAAGGCCCTGATGCGTTCGGCTTTGTGGGACGCCTCGCGCCAGGTGCAACGCTCGGTCATGCCGTCCATGGGCGAGATGATGAAGGACCAGATTGGTGGCGACATTCCGGCCGAGACGCAGGAAGAAATGCTGGCACGCTACGCCATCGACCTTTAAAGCCCCATGCAAGCCCCCGCCTTTAGTGCTGCCGCCGATCGCAACAAGCAACCGATTCTGCAAGCCCTGCAATCCGAGCTGCCGCCAACCGGTTCTGTGCTGGAAATTGCATCCGGCACAGGCCAGCACATCACCTGGTTTGCCCAGCACTTGCCCGCCTGGCAATGGCAGCCCACCGACACCCATGCCGACGCGCTGCACAGCATTGCGGAGCGCACGGCACAGGCCGGACTCCACAACGTGCACCCGCCGCTCAAGCTGGATGTATTGCAACGCCCTTGGCTATCGGACTCGGCCGTGTTTGACGTGGTGTATTGCGCCAACATGATTCACATTGCGCCGTGGGCTACCTGCACCGCGCTCATGCAGCTCAGCGCCCAGCATCTAGCGCCGAGCGGCAGGCTAATCACCTATGGCCCCTATCTGGAAGATGGGGTGGAGACCACACCCGGCAACCTGGCTTTTGACCAAAGCCTTCGCGCCGAGAACCCGACCTGGGGTCTGCGCCGGCGTGAAGCCGTGGAAGCCGAGGCGCAACGCGCCGGGCTGCACCTGACCCGCCGTTTGCCAATGCCCGCAAACAATTTATTGCTGATCTGGCAGCGCGCCACGTCCTGAAGCCTTGAACCCTATACTTTTCCCATGAATACACATTACCTCTCCCCCGCGCGCCGCAACGTCCTCCGCGCGATTTCTTTGGCCTGTGCCGCAGTCACCCTGGCGGCAATGAGCGCCTGCTCCCCCTCCGCCGACAAGCCCGCCAAGGGCAGCATCAAAGCGGCCGACGCCTATGACGTGCTAGCCAAAGATGGCAAGGGTTTTGTGGCCGGCTCGGTCATGAGCAACAACACGGTGTATGTGCTGTTTGACCCGCAATGCCCGCACTGCGGTCACCTGTGGGAACAGGCGCAGCCGCTGATGAAGAAGGTGAAGTTTGTCTGGATGCCGGTTGCGTTCATCAGCGCCAAAAGCGCACCACAGGGCGCCGCCCTGCTCACCGCAGCAAACCCGGTAGAGGCCATGGCCATCCATGAGGCATCGATTCTGGCTGGCACCGGCGGAACCTCGGCCTCATCGAGCGTGCCCGATGACATCGCTGCCGCTATTCAGAAAAACACCGACCTGTTCAACGCCATGGGCGTGGAGTCGGTGCCCTATATCGTGGCCAAGAATGCGACCTCCGGGCAGGTGGTCACCAACGCCGGCGCCATGGAAAGCGCAGCGCTGGCGCAGTTCTTGGGGCTGAACTAGCCCCTTTTTGCCGCAGTCGGTTTAACGGGTGACCAGCACCGGAACGCTGGACTCGGCCACCACCTTGGTGGCCACGCTGCCCAGCATCAGGCGGGCAATGCCGGTACGGCCGTGCGAGCCCATGATGATCAGGTCGCAACCCAGTTCCTTGGCGCTTTCGACAATGCCGCTGGCAGCCGCCACGTCTTCCACCAGACGGGCTTGCAATTCAATAACCGGGCCGTCTACCTTGCACAGCGCATCCACTTGCGCATGGGCCTCGGCGGCGTGTTGTTGCGCTGCGGCCGAATAGGCCTGGTAACCCATCGGGTTGACCTCGCCAACGCCCAGGTAGGGGTACGGGTCGGACACATACAGTGCGGTTAGCGTTGCACCATGGATGCGGGCCATGCTGACGGCCAACTTGGCCGCATGGGCAGAAGCAGCAGATCCGTCGGTCGCCAGAAGAATGTTCTTGAACATAAATGCCTCTTTTTGTGAAGTGTTGATGGAGTCATCATCTACCTAACTAACCCGCACAGTTTTGACTTGTGTCAACGACCGTACATTCCCAGTTTACGCATGCATCTGGCAAGCCAAGCCCTCTGAAGGCGAAACAAAAACCTAGAAAAGCGACAAATTCTGCGGCGTGGAATCTTTCTGAGGTGACCGAACGGGCAAGGCCTTGGGCGCCGGTTGGGCCGACATGCCTCGTGCGTCAAAGGTCTGCATAAAGCCCAGCGCCTGCTGCGGGGTGGCCTGCAACCAGGCAGCGTAATCCGGCGGACGGATGATGACCGGCATGCGCTTTTCATCGCCGGGGCGGTGCATGCGTCCCATGATGGCGTGGCCATCGGCATTCACCGTCAGCAGGGTAAAGCTGTGGGTAATGACACCGTCCTGAGGCTGCACCCATTGTTCCCACAAACCCGCCACCGCAAATGGGCTGCCATCGGCCATGCCCATTTGCCAGCGCACGGCACGGCCGCCGTTGTGGGCGGCGTCTTCCCAACACGGGTCAAAGTAGCTTTGCATCGGGGCCAGGGCCCATTGGCGCTGGTGCCAGGGGCCGCGATAACTCGGTTTTTCAGCAGCGGTTTCGCTGCGCGCGTTGTAGGTCTTGCGGCTGATGTCGGTCGCCTGATGGGCGTCTTTGCACCAGCGTGGAATCAGTCCGAATTGCGCCACACGGCACAGCACCGCATCGCCCTCGCCCCGGACCAATACCGGCGCTGCATAACCCGGATAAATCTCATCGGGCCAGGTTTCGTGCGGCATGTCCTGCACGCCCAGTCGAAGGGCCGCTATTTCCTGCCGGGCCGATGGAACGTAGTTGGTGCACATGGCGCGGCCACAGCCTTAGTCGCTGGGTTCGTCGCTGGGGTCGTCGCGCTGGCTGCCTCTTTCATAGGCAGGCTCGCGCGGCTTGGGCGGGCGCGGAATCTTTTTCAGCCGGATCAGACGGGCCTCTTCAATCGCGTCTTTCTTGACTTGGCGCTCAGCGTCGAGCTTTTCGCCCGCCTGTAGCCACACAGAAAACTCTTCGGGTGTTTCCAACGTCATGCGGCCCATGGCACCTGCGCGAAAGTCGTGAATCACAATCTCGGCCGCCTTGGTGGTGTCAACCCGACCGCCGCTGCGCAGGGCACCGCGCTTGCGGCCAATCGCGTCCAGCAACTGTTCATCGGTTTGCCCGGCGACACCCGCCAGCTTGTAGCGCGCCTCCAGCGCCGGGGCGTAGTGCTGGCGCACATAGTCCAGCAGTTCCAGCGCCACTTCCTCGTCGTCAAACGCATTGCGCCCAATCGCACCGCTGGCGGCCAGGTTGTAGCCGCTCTTGGCGACGATGATGCGCGGCCACAGCACGCCCGGGGTGTCGTACAAATAAAAGTCGTCGGCAATGGTGATGCGTTGTTCCAGTTTGGTGACACCCGCCTCGTCACCGGTCTTGGCCGCACGCTTGCCCTTCAGGGTATTGATCAGCGTGGACTTGCCCACGTTGGGAATGCCGCAAATCAGCACCCGCATCGGCTTGGCCATGCCGCCGCGGTTGGGGGCCAGGGCGTGGCAGGCATTCACCAGCGCGCGGGCCGGTGTGCTCATGCTGGCATCCAGCGGCAGCGCCTGCACGGCGCTTTGGGCATTGAAATGCGCCAGCCATAGCGCCGTGCGCTCGGGGTCGGCCAGATCCTGCTTGTTCAGCACCTTGAGCGCTGGTTTGCCCTTGGTCATTTCGGCCAACATGGGGTTGGCGCTGCTGCCGGGCAGGCGCGCATCGAGCAGTTCGATCACCACATCAATGTCCTTGATGCGCTCGGCAATTGCCTTGCGCGTCAGGTGCATATGCCCGGGAAACCACTGAATTGCCATGCCGCTGAACCTGTCTGTCAAAAAATCGTAGATGCGCATTGTCGGACAGTTCCCGCCGTTCGCGCACTTAGGCTGCTTCCTCTAGGAAAACACGCGGTTCTAAGGTGCATCCACTAGGCCCCTTCCGGACAATCCGCTTATCGATTCACTTCCTGTTTGAACGGAGCTTTCCATGACTAACCCCACGCTCGCCCACGTTACCCACGAACTCATTGCCAGCTATGGCGCCACCGCACGCAACGTGATCAAGGCCTGCCGCGTGGGCCAGGCACGCTTTAGCCGCTACGCCGACCAGCGCTGGTCGGGCGCAGTCCACAACATGGGCAACCGCCTGACCGCCGAAGTGCGCACCAACGCGCTGGCCGCGCAGCAAAAGGTGTTTGCGTACTACGCTCGCGGTGTCGATATGGGCACCGACAGTGCCGAAGTGGTGGTCAACAAGGCCATTGATCTGGCCAGCAAGGGCGTCGAAAGTGCAGCCATGCAAGCCAGCCGTTTTGAAAAGGCCAGCGGCATCCAGGCGCTGGGTGGCGTGGCCGCCGCCATGGTGCCGGCTGCTGTCGCTGTACGCAGCGTTGCTGCGCGCGTCGAGGCACGCTCCGGCGAACTGGTTGTTGCCATTGCTGGCAAGCCCGTCAAGGCCCGTGCCAAGACGGCACGCAAGCCCCGCAAAGTCGCAGCCCCGGCCGCCTGAATCGGCTTTACAGCCGGCCTGCCAAAATGAACAAGGGGCGCCTGAAGCGCCCCTTGTTCATTCGCTTTGCAAGCTCGTAATTCAGGGAGAAACCAGCACCGGGCCAGCAACCAGGCGCCTGGGCGAGAGATATTCCTGTAGATAGATGTCGAAGGGCATGGTGTCCGCCGCTTCAATGGCCACCTGGTCCTGCACCGACTTGTCACTCTGCGCCACCCACTCGGCCTGCTGCGCCGCTGACCAGGGCATGGCCAGCGTGTCCTTCCGCAATTTTTGCGACTGCGCCCGCACAAAACTCACAAACGAACCGCTGTGCTCCGCATGGATCGCCTGCAACACACGTGCTGAAGGCGTTGAATCCGGGTGCTGCAAGGCATGTTCTGCATCCGACACGGCGCGCGTGTAGTCGCTACTTGCGTGCACCGCATCGAGCTGTTCGGCAATGGGTTGGAGCTGCTGAACAATTTCCAAGCCCCAGTCCTTCAGACTGACGGTGCCACTGCCACGTTGCAGCGTCAGGCCCGGCTCGCGCCCCCGCTCCGCCGTGGTGTGCTGGTTGTGCGCCAGCGCGGCGATTTCCTGCGGCGTGTCATCCGGGCTTTCGGACTGCAGACAATGCAGCAAGAACACATCCAGAAAGCGCAAGGTCTGGGCGTTGATGCCCACCGGCTCAAATGGATTCAGGTCCATCAGGCGCACTTCCACGTACTCCACACCGCGCTCACGCAGGGCGTGCAAGGGGCGCTCGCCGGGGAAGATGACGCGCTTGGGGCGAATCGTGCCGTAGAACTCGTTTTCAATTTGCAGCAACGTGGTTTGCAGTTGCTTGTAGGTTCCATCCGGCGCCCGCACACCAATATCCTCATAGGCGGGATAGGGCTGCGTCAAAGCCTTTTGAAGCGACTCGGCATAACCCGCCAGGCTGTTGTAGCTCACCGCCAGTGAAGCCTGCGCGTCGCTTTGGTAACCCAGGCGGCCCATGCGCAGCGAGGTGGCATAGGGCAAGTACATGGTCCCGTCCTTGAGCGGTTGCAGGCGGTGTTCCCGCCCCGCCACAAAGGTGGAGCACACCGCAGGCGACGCGCCAAACAGGTACAGCAGCAAAAAGGCCTGGCGACGGAAATTCCGGATCAGGCCGAAGTAGCGCTCGTTGGATACATCCGGCACGCTCCAGTTGTAGTGAATACCGGATATGGTCTGCATGCGCCGGCCGTAGCGGTGCCCCAGGCCACTGCGGTACACGGTTTTGGCCCGGCCCACATTGGAAGTGCCGTACTGGCCGAGTGGAATTTCATCATCCGTCGGCAGGCCACACGGCATGCTCGACACCCACAGCATCTCGTCACCGAGGGAGCGCAGGGTGAATTGCTGAATCGCCGTCAGTTCGTCAATGCAATCTTGTGCCCCGGCATGGACACTGGTGATCAGTTCGAGCTGGGATTCGCTGAAGTCGGTGGTGATATGCGGGTGGGTCAGGGCCGAGCCCAACGCAGCCGGATGCGGCGTCATCGCCAGACGCCCCGTCTCCAGCGAGCGCAAACTCTCTTTTTCCAGCCCGCGCCGGATACCCTTCAGCCGCGCAATGGCGACCTTTTCTGGGCCTTGCGAAAATTGTTCCATACCAATGGCCCTTCGTTTTCCTAGGGGCGCGAAGTTAACACAGGCGCCCTCTTTATGCAGCGCCGGGGTATACCTTGACTTGCATCATCTTCTAGAATCTGCGCTAACAACCAAAATACATGCTTATGGAATTCGTTGAAACCCTTGAAACGGTGATTTGGTCAGTCATGCTCGGCGGCATGCTGACCATCGGCACGCTGGCCGTGGCGGATGTATTTGTCAACCGGACCATGGCGTCTTGGCGCGGCTTGCTGTTTATGGCCGTTACCGGCACCAGTTGCGTGTTGCTTTCGGGGCTGCCGCAGGACCTGCACCCGGACCTTCCACTCATCCCCGTTCTTATTTTGAAAAGCAGCCTGGGGCCCTTGAGCGGCGCCATGGTCCTGATGTACCTGAAGCAATGGCTGGGGGTAGCAGCCGACGACCGCTACGTGTACTACGCAATCCATTGGGGCTCCAACGTCTTGCTGGCTTCGGCCTTGATCGTTGCCATGCTGTGCGTCGTGCTGGGCTTCGCCCACTCGCCCGAGATTTTCATACTGGCCGCCGCCCTGAACGGCCTTGCGGTGATGTTGGCCACCTTTACCTCGGTGCGCGCGGCGCAATTGGGCGATCAGATGGGTCGCACCATGGCGTATGGTTGTTTCTTTCTGGCCATTTCGTTGGCTGGCCTGCTGAACCACCAACTCACCCCCGAGGGCGGCAACCCTTACACCTGGGCCCTGACCTCGTTCAGCACCGTGGTGTTTTTCATGATCATGGTGATGCTGGCGATTAACCGCAACCGGCAAATCCGCGAGTTGCAACGCCTGTCCCATATCGCTCTGGGTGTGGACCCGGTCACGGGTCTGCCACGCGGCTCGGTGCTGCTGTCCAAGATCGATGATGCGTTCTGGCGCAGCAGCCGACTGGGTGCCAGCAGCATCGTGATTTGCCTGCATATTCGCAATTTGTATGAACTCAGTGAAGCGGTGGGCCCCTCCGTCGACCTGCAGATTCAGGCCGCTATGGCGGCTCGCATCCGGCGTGCAGTCGGCTTCCGTTGTGTGGTGGGTCTGTACCACCCGCGTTGCTTCGTCGTCGTGCTGACGGCAATTAAGCAGCCCCGCGTCATCACCAAGATGACCGAGCGCTTGCGCGAAATCATGTGCGAGCCCCTGGATGTTCTGGGTAACAACGACAGCGTGCACCGCTTCACGCCCTGGTTCAATGTGGGGGCGACGACCGTCAATGAGCCGAACACCCAGCCGGCCCAGGTCATTGACGAAGCCGAACGGATTGCGCTGGCCAGCGAACCCAACCCGCCCGAGAGCGCCAATAGCGACGCGCCGACCCGCCTGTAACCGCTAGGCACGGCGGTTAACAGCAGCGACGTCAGTCCTGCTTCAGATAGGCCGTTGCGCGGCCCACTTCGTAGCCACCCTGCGCTGAGCCATTCGGGGGCACCATTTCTTCGCTGCGGTCACGCACCTGCTCCCACTGCGCAGCCAGTCGCTCGGGTGCGTCACCGTCCAGACCAATCCAGGCACCTTGGGTCATGGTGATGTGGGCGGCTTCCACATGCCCGGCTCCGGCACACAAGGTTGTGCGCGTGGGAGCATCTTCACTCACCAATACCAGCATCGCCGGGGTCACGGCCTTGGGCTCCAGGGCGGCCAGTACCTCGGGCGGCATCAGGTCTTCGGTCATGCGGGTGGCCGCCGTGGGGGCCAGGCAATTCACGCGGATATTGTGTTTGGCGCCTTCGAGTCCCAGTGTCTGCATCAAGCCCACCAACGCCAGCTTGGCAGCACCGTAATTGCTCTGGCCAAAGTTGCCATACAAGCCGGTGCTGGAAGTGGTCAGCATGACGCGCCCATACTGTTGCGCCACCATGTAAGGCCAAGCGGCCTTGGTGCAGTGCACCGCGCCCATCAGGTGTACGTCCAGGACCAGGCGGAAGTCGGCCAGGTCCATCTTGGCAAAGGTCTTGTCGCGCAGGATGCCAGCGTTGTTCACCACAATGTCAATGCGACCCCAGGTGTCCACCGCCTGCTTGACCATGGCCTGCACGGCATCCCAGTCGGTCACCGAGGCGCCATTGGCAATCGCCTCACCACCCGCAGCCCGAATTTCAGCCACCACCTGCTCGGCCGCCGAAAGCGAGCCGCCAGAGCCATCGCGGGCGCCGCCCAGATCGTTCACCACCACTTTGGCACCCCGGGCCGCCAGGGCCAAGGCATGTTGGCGACCCAGGCCACCACCGGCTCCGGTCACAATCGCTACGCGACCTTTGAAATCAATCGTCATGTCTCACTCCGTTCACAATAAAGACCATCAAAAAAACCGTTCGCGGCAACGCGGAACCTTCGCCCATGGAAATCAGTTCAGAGATCATTCACACACCGCCCAAAGATGCCGCAACGGTCATCATTTTGAGGGATAGCCCCACGGGGCTCGAAGTATTTCTGGTCAAGCGCCACGGCCTGTCCGACGTGCTGGGTGGCGCCTATGTATTCCCGGGTGGCAAGGTTGACGAAGCCGATGCCCAGCTCGATGAAGCCGCCCACCTGGACCAGCCGGCCGCGCAGTTGCACGCGCAACTGGCCGAACCCGAACTGGACCCGCAACAAGCCAAAGGGCTGTTTGTGGCGGCGCTGCGCGAGGCCTTTGAAGAATGCGGCGTGCTGTTTGCCCACGCTGCCACACAGCAGCACACCCGCGACTTGGCCACCCAGCTTCAAAACGGCCGCATGTTCAACCTGGCACTGGCCGAATCGGCCCTGCGCTTGCAGACGCAGGCGGTGGCCCCGTGGTCGCGCTGGATCACGCCCAAGATGCCGTCCATTTCCAGCAAACGCTTTGACACGCGCTTCTTTGTGGCCGCCTTGCCTGCGGACCAGATTGCCCGGCACGACGATGTGGAAACCACCCAAAGCGTGTGGCTCTCGCCGCGCGCAGCACTGGAGCAGTACTGGGCCCGTGGCATTGAAATGGCGCCGCCGCAAATCATGACGCTGGCGCACCTGTCACGGCATGCCAGCGTGGCCTCGGCCCTGCAGGCGGCCCGCCAGAACGCACCCGCTTTGATCCAACCCGAGCCGTTTGACGAAGCCGGCGAACGCGTCCTGACCTACCCCGGCGACCCCTGGCACAGCGTCAAGACGCGTGCCATGCCCGGCCCCACACGTCTGCGCTACCGCAACAAGCGTTTCGAGCCGGAACAGGGTTTTGACGCGCTGTTTGCCTGACACCATGCACCTGCGCTTGCACTACCCACTGTTGACGGCATGCGTAACTTTGGGCCTGGCCGCGTGCTCTGCGCCGCCGATCCAACGCAACGAGACGAGCGACTTGCCACCTGGCATGGCGCCTGAAGTGCCCGGCCGCCTGAGCCAGGACCAGGCCAACGACGTCACCTTGCACGCCATCAGCCTGGTCGGCACGCCCTACCGCTGGGGCGGCAATACGCCTGAGTCAGGTTTTGATTGCAGCGGGCTGATTGCCTACGTGTACAAGTCCAGCGCGCAGGTGCCGGCACCGCGCACCGTAGCAGCACTGACCGGCTGGGGGCAACCGGTTCCACCGGCCACTTTGCGCAGCGGGGATCTGGTGGTGTTTGTGCAGAAAGGCGTGGCCAACCATGCCGGTATTTATGTGGGCGAAGGCCGCTTTGTGCACGCGCCTTCTACGGGCGGCGAGGTCCGGCTGGACTCGCTCAGTTCGTCGTACTGGAGCCGCCAGCAGGTCAGTTACCGGCGCCCATGAGGGCCAGCGTGCTGACAAAGACCACTTTGACCAGCAGCCAGGTGCCGACCACGATGGCCCAGGACTTCCACTTCACCCGGTGGGCATTCCAGCTGTTTTCTGCCAGCGTAAACACCACCGCGCAGACCAGCCCGAACAGCAGGCCCAAGCCGGCCTGCAGCAACTTGCGCTGCCAAAAGGGCTCGGGGCCGTCCACCACCGGTGCAAACACACTGACCACCAGACCAAACAGCAGCCAGCGCGCCAGATAGCCCCACCAGCGCGTCCACAAACCGGAGCCAACCGGGGGCCAATGTTCATCGTGGGGGGTGGTCGAATGCATAGCGGGTCGCTAAAGAGCGCGGGGTGATCAAAATCGAAAAGGAATGCCGTGATTTTCGCCGTTTTGCGCAAGCCCTTCGGCCTTTATGTTCACTCTTCCACGAAGGCTTCGGCGCGGCGCGACTTCACCGCCGGCAAGAACACCAGCGCCACCATCACCAGCGCTGCCGCCAGCAGCCCGGCTGACAGCGGGCGCGTCACCAGCACGCTCCAGTCCCCACGCGACAGCAGCAAGGCACGGCGCAGGTACTCTTCCATCATGGGGCCCAGAATAAAGCCCAGCAGCAAAGGCGCTGGCTCCAGGTCGAGTTTGTGAAAGACGTAGCCAATAAAACCGAACAAGGCCACCAGCCAGATGTCAAACACGCTGTGGTTGGTGGTGTACACGCCCATCGCACAGAACAGCACAATCGCTGGAAACAGCCAACGGTAGGGCACGCTGAGCAGTTTGATCCACATGCCGATCAGCGGCAGGTTCAGCACCACCAACATCAGGTTGCCAATCCACATGGACGCGATCAGCCCCCAGAACAACTCCGGGTTAACCGTCATGACCTGCGGCCCGGGTTGCACGTTGTGCAGCATCATGGCGCCGACCATGAGTGCCATCACCGCATTGGAAGGAATGCCCAGCGTCAGCAGCGGAATGAATGACGTCTGCGCGCCGGCGTTGTTGGCCGATTCGGGCGCTGCCACACCCCGAATATTGCCCTTGCCGAACTCCACCTCGCCGGGCTTGCTGGGAATCTTCTTTTCCAGCGCGTACGAGGCAAACGAGGCCAGCAGTGCGCCGCCGCCCGGCAAAATGCCCAAGAGAGCGCCCAGCGTCGTGCCGCGCAGCACGGCCGGCGTCATGTCCTTGAAGTCCTGCCGCGTGGGCCACAGGCCCTGCACCTTGGAGGTAAACACCTGCCGCGCGTGCTCCGGCTGGGCCAGATTGGCGATGATCTCGCCATACCCGAACACCCCCATGGCGATGGCCACAAAGCCGATGCCATCGGTCAGTTCGGGCATATCAAAGGCAAAGCGGACTACACCGGAATTCACATCGGTCCCCACCAGGCCCAGCAGCAGCCCCAGCACCACCATGGCAATCGCCTTGAGCAACGAGCCTGCCGCCAAGACCACCGCGCCAATCAGCCCCAGAATCATTAGAGAAAAATACTCGGCCGGCCCGAACTGCAACGCCAGATCGGTTAGCACCGGCGCAAAGGCCGCCAGCACCAGCGTCCCGACACAACCGGCAAAAAAGGAGCCCAAACCGGCAGCCGCCAATGCGGGTCCGGCACGGCCCATGCGGGCCATCTGGTAGCCGTCGATGCAGGTCACCACCGAGGACGATTCGCCCGGTAGATTGACCAAAATGGCGGTGGTTGAACCGCCGTATTGGGCCCCGTAATAAATGCCCGCCAGCATGATCAGCGCCGACACCGGCGGCAACGCGTAGGTTGCCGGCAGCAGCATGGCGATGGTGGCAATCGGACCGATGCCCGGCAACACACCGATCAGGGTTCCGAGCAGGCAGCCCACCAGGGCGTACAGCAGGTTCATGGGCGTAAAGGCCACACCAAAACCCAGGGTCAGATTGCTCAGAAGTTCCATACCGCCGCGCCTTCAACCACCCGCAAACGCCGGCCACACCGGCAATTGCAGCTTGAGCAGCAACACAAAGGTAACGTAGCTTCCTGCGGCCAGAATCAGCGCCAGTGCCAGCACTTCTTTCCAGCGGAACTCGGTGCCGGCGCGCGCCGCCACCACAGTCAGCACACCAATCGCCGCCACCAGCCCCATGGGCGGCAGCCCGATGGACGACAAGCCGCCGATCAGCACCCCGAAGGACAGATTGGCCAGCACCACATAAATCACCGGGCGCCACGCCCAAGGCCCGATACGGCCACCATCTTCGGTCTCAAACAGCAGCGACTTGTAGACAATCACGCCCCCCAGAATCGTCAGCAGCGCGCCCAAGAGCAGCGGAAAAAAACCGGGCCCCATGTGCGAAGCGGTGCCCACCGTGTAGCGCGAGGCGCTCCAGGCAAAGCCCAAGCCGGTTGCCATAAACAGCAGCCCGGAGAAGAAGTCTTTCTGGTGTTTCAGTTGCACGGGAAATTCCTGCTTCGGCTCATTCCATCGGCGGGGTCGAACTCAGCACCTCGGACACCACCGTCAGACCTTCGGCCACGCGCAGAGCGCCGGCCAGGCGCAAGGGCCGCATGCCGTCGCTCAGCGCCTGTTTGCGCAGCGCCTCGATCACCGGTTCCTTGGTCACGCGCTGCTTGAATCCATCAGTCACTTCGAGCAACTCATAAAGCCCCATGCGCCCCATGAAGCCGGTCATGCGGCAATCGACGCAGCCGACCGGCTTGTAGGGCTTGTAGCCGCCACTGATCTGCCAGGGCTTGACGATCTCGGCCAGCTTTTCGCGGGTGGCTTCCTCGTCCGGCACCCGGCATTTGGTGCACAGGGTGCGCACCAGCCGCTGCGCCAGCACGCCCAGTAGCGTGGCATTGATCAGGTAGGCCGGAATGCCCAGTTCCAGCAGACGGGTTACGGCGGAGGGCGCGTCGTTGGTGTGCAACGTGGAAAACACCAGGTGCCCGGTCAAGGCCGCCTGCACCGCCATTTCTGCGGTCTCCAGATCGCGAATTTCACCCACCATGATGATGTCCGGGTCCTGCCGCATGAGCGCGCGCAGCCCCTGTGGAAAGCCGAACTCCAACTGCGGCTGCACCTGCGTCTGGTTGAACGAGGGCTCGATCATTTCAATCGGGTCTTCCACCGTGCTCACATTCACCTCTTCGGTGGCTACGCGCTTGAGGGTGGAATACAGCGTGGTGGTCTTGCCCGAACCGGTAGGGCCGGTCACCAGAATGATGCCGTGCGGGCGCTTCACCAACGACTCCCAGCGCGTGGCATCGTGGGCGCTGAAGCCCAGGGCGTCCAGGTCTTTGACAGCGTTGTCGGGGTCAAAAATCCGCATCACCATCTTTTCGCCAAAGGCGGTGGGCAAGGTGGAAATCCGCATTTCAATTTCATCGCCACGCGGGTTGCGTGTCTTGATGCGGCCATCCTGCGGGCGGCGGCGCTCGATCACGTCCATGCGGCCCAGCAACTTGATGCGGGCACTCATGGCGTTGAGCACGCCCATGGGCATCTGGTACACCGGGTGCAGCACGCCATCTATGCGGAAACGAATCACGCCCTGCTCGCGTCGGGGCTCGAGGTGGATGTCACTGGCGCGCTGGTCAAAGGCGTATTGCCACAGCCAGTCCACCACCTGCACCACGCCCTGGTCATTGGCGTCGAGTTGTTTGTTGGTGCGGCCCAGTTCCACCAGTTGCTCAAAGCTGGCGCCATTGTTGGAGCCGGCCTTGGTGGCCGCGCGCACCGACTTGGCCAGCGCGTAAAACTCGGCGGTGTAGCGGTGAATTTCCTGCGGGCTGGCCACGACCCGGCGCACCGTGCGGCGCGACTGGCGTTCGACCTCGGCCACCCAGTCCAGCACATAGGGCTCGGCGGTAGCCACCGTGATCTCAGAGGGCGTGACGGTAACCGGCAGGATGCGGTGGCGCTCGGCGTAGGCCGCGCCCATGGCATCGGCCACCTTGCCCACGTCCACCTTGAGCGGGTCGATGCGCAGGTACGCCAAGCCGGCCCGTGCCGCCATCCACTGGCTGAGCATTTCGATGTCCAACGGCTTCTGGTCTGAGGCGCGGCGCATCGCCACACTGGCCAGCCGCACCATCGGGTGCTGCGCGCTTTCGGCCACCGAGCAGCGCGCAATCGTGCGGCTCGCCTCTTCTTCCGAAATAACGCCGTCACGTTGCAGCCACTGCACCAGCTTGCGCCAATGCAGCGGGCCTTCGTAGCGCGTGGCAACAGCGCGCTGCACTGCCGGGGCGGAGGGTTGTGAACTCATGCTTGCACCGGTTTAAAGACACGCACCCATTTGTCGGCGGGCAGGCCCCATTCACGGACGATGAAGTCCGCGCGCTCGTTCAGCAGGTTGCGCTTGGGGCGCGACGCGGTGCGCTGCGCCATGACCACGGTGTTGCCTTCGCGCGTAGCCTTGAAGGCCCACACCGCATCGAGCCCAAAGGCCTCGGCGATCCGGTCCACGCTGCCCTGAAAGCTCGATGTGCGGCCAAACAGGTTGACGGTCATGCAGCCTTCGTCTGTCAGCATGGCGCGGCAATCGGCATAAAAGTCGGGGCTGTCGAGCACGGGCGCTGCGGCCTCCTCGTCGTACAGGTCCACCTGCAAGGCGTCCACGCTGCCCTGCCACTGGGGCTGCTTGATTTCTTGGGATGCATCGGCCAGCAGCACCTGCATACGCGTGTTGTCCGTCGGCAGATTGAACCAGCCCCGGCAGGCGTGCAACACCTGCGGATTGAGTTCAATCGCGGTGGTTTTTTTCATGCGCAGCACCTTGTGACAGAACTTGGTGAGCGAGCCGGCGCCCAGGCCCAACTGCACCGCCTGGCGCTGGCCCACGGTGGTCGGGTCAATGAACAGCAGCCAGGCCATCATGCGCTGGATGTACTCGTGCACCAGCACAGTCGGTGCATCCAGCAGCATGGAGCCTTGAATCCATTCGCTGCCCAAATGCAAATGCCGGACCGGGCCTTCTTCCGAAAAATTGACTTCGGGGAGGTTGATTGCTTCTTTTCTTGCCATGGGGATTTATACCAGCACGGCGACTCCCCGCAACCAGCGCCTTACAGAATGGCACCCGCCTTTTCGCCACGCTCGTAGACCACATGGGCGCGCCCCACGATCAGCGGGTCGAGCTTGCCCATCTGGGCCAGGTCCTTGTTGTTGTAGGGCAACTTGTGCAGCACATAGCGCATGGCGTTCAGGCGGGCGCGCTTCTTACAGTCGCTCTTGATCACCGTCCAGGGGGCGTCGGCGGTGTCGGTCTCAAAAAACATGGACTCCTTGGCGCGGGTGTAGTCGTCCCACTTGTCGAGCGAAGCCAGGTCGATCGGGCTCAGTTTCCATTGCTTGAGCGGGTGGCCTTCGCGCTCTTTGAAGCGGCGGCGCTGCTCCTTGCGGCTTACGCTGAACCAGAATTTGATGACATACACGCCGCTGCGCACCAGATGGCGTTCGAAGTCAGGCGCCTGCTTCATGAACTCGGCGTATTCGGCGTCGCTGCAAAAACCCATGACCCGCTCCACGCCGGCGCGGTTGTACCAGGAGCGGTCAAACAGCACGATTTCGCCGCGCGTGGGCAGGTGCTGCACATAGCGTTGGAAGTACCACTGCCCCTGCTCCACCTGCGACGGTTTTTCCAGCGCCACCACGCGTGCACCGCGTGGGTTGAGGTGCTCCATAAAGCGCTTGATGGTGCCGCCCTTGCCGGCGGCATCGCGCCCTTCAAACAAGATTACCACCCGCTGGCCGGTCTCCTTGACCCAGGCTTGCAGCTTGAGCAACTCGCATTGCAGGCGGAACTTTTCTTTCTCGTAAACGCTGCGCCGCAGCAGGTTTTTGTACGGATAGCTGCCTTCGCGCCAGTCTGCGGCCAATACTTCGTCGGGGTTTTCCTGTTCGACGGCGCTTGATTTGGTTCGGCTCACCAGCGCAGCGCGCAGGGCGCGGCGGTCGTCCGGCGCGGCCCCTTCCAGCAAGGCCCGCAGCGCGCGCCCGCGTTCCTCTGCTGAACGCTCGTCATGGGCCTCCGGTTGCAGCAGCGACAACGCCGCTTCAAGTTGCGCACCCTGTGCCGCGTCGGTGGCCTGCGTCACCACAAACTGTTCCAGCGGCGCTTTGCGGGTGGACGGTGCCCGGTCGCCACGTGCCGCAGCACGCACACCGGCCAGCACAATGGGTTTGGGACTGCGGGGCTTTTGCGCCTTGGGATTTTTTGCCATAAAACTGCCTTCAACCTTTGTTATAGGAGCTTTTTATCTTAGCTCTGCCATCCAGGGGCAGCAAGTCAACCAAGCCCGGTAGTGCCTGCACGCTGTTGTGCCAGCACGCGCGTGCGAGCACCGATGGCTCCATGCCGCGCAAAGCGGCCACCTCGGCGGCAATGCGCGGTAGTTCAGCCGGGGTGTTACGCCCCTGCGCCACGCCTGCCGCCCGTTGCTCGGCGGTGGTGTACAGCCAATGCGGCGGGATGTCCGGGGCGTCGGTTTCCATGACCAGGGATTCCAACGGCAGCGTGGCCGCAAGCTGGCGCAAATGCAGGGCCCGGTCAAAGGTTACGGCGCCCCCAAAGCCCAGCTTGAACCCGCGTTTGATGAACTCCGCTGCCTGCACTGCGCTGCCGTTAAAGGCGTGGGCAATCCCGTTCCAGGGCGTTTTCTGGATGTCACGCAAGTGCTTTAGCAACCGGTCCGACGAACGCCGTACATGCAAAACCACGGGCAAGTCAAACTGCTTTGCCAGTTGGAGTTGGGCCCGGTAAAAGTGCTCCTGCTTCTCGCGCAGAGGGCTTTGCGTGAGCGCCGGCACAAAGAAGTCCAACCCGATTTCGCCTACCGCCACCAGACGCGGGTCGTTGCGATGCTGCGCAAGCTGGGCCTCCAGTTCAGCAAGGTCCGCTTCACTGGACTGCGGCACATACAGCGGGTGAATGCCCAGGCAATAGCTGTCGCCGGTCTGATGGGCCAGGCGGCGCACGGCCTCAAAGTTGCCCACCTCCACCGCTGGAATCACGCAATGGGCCACGCCTTGCGCACGCGCCTGCGCGCGCACAACGAGCGCATCTTGCGAGAACTCAAACGCGTCGAGATGGCAATGGCTGTCGATCCATTGCATGGGTGCTTCAGGCGGGGGCTTGCAAGCGGCCCTGCACCAGCGAGAGTTGGCGGTCGCAGCGTGAGGCCAGCGCGGCGTCGTGCGTCACCAGCACAAAGGCCGTGCCGTGGGCGCGGGCCAGTTCCAGCATCAGGGCAAACACGCCATCGGCGGTGCTGCGGTCCAGGTTGCCGGTGGGCTCGTCGGCCAGCACGCAATCCGGCCGGGTCACCAGCGCGCGCGCAATCGCCACGCGCTGGCGTTCACCGCCCGATAGCTCTGCGGGCCGGTGCGCCATCCGGTCCTGCAACCCAACCTTGGCCAGCAGTTCGGTAGCGGCCTTCACGGCCTCGGCACGCGGCACGCGGCGAATGGTGAGCGGCATGGCCACGTTGTCCAACGCAGTGAACTCGGGCAGCAGGTGGTGAAACTGGTAAACGAAACCGAGGTGCCGGTTGCGCAAGCGCCCCTGCTCGGCCGGCGTCAACCCGCCCAGGGAATGCCCGCACAAAGTGACGCTGCCACTGCTGGGCGCATCCAGCCCGCCCAGCAGGTGCAACAAGGTACTTTTGCCGGAACCGGAAGCGCCAACGATAGCCAGCGTTTCACCACGCTGCACTGTCAAATCGACACCTTGCAGCACTGTCAAGTCGATGCGCCCCTCTTCGAAGCGCTTCGTCAAGCCCGTACAAGTCAGAATAGTTTCACTCATACCGCAGCGCCTCCGCGGGGTTGACGCGGCTGGCGCGCCAGCTCGGGTACAGGGTGGCGGCGAAAGCCAGTACCAAGGCGATCAGGGCGATGGGCAGGATGTCGGCCATTTGCGGATCACTGGGCATGCGGCTGATCAGGTAAATGTCCTGCGGCAAAAAGGTGGCGCCCAACAGGCGTTCGAGCGCGGGCACGATCACATCAATATTGAAGGCCACGCCCAGGCCCAGCAGCAGGCCACCCAAGGTGCCGATCACACCCACCATGGCACCCTGCACCACAAAAATGCCCATGATGCTGGCCGGGCTGGCACCCAGCGTGCGCAGGATGGCAATGTCGGCGCGCTTGTCGGTCACGGTCATCACCAGCGTGCTCACCAGGTTGAAAGCGGCCACTGCCACGATCAACGTGAGGATGATGAACATCATGCGTTTTTCCACCTGCACCGCTGCAAACCAGGTGCGGTTCTGGCGCGTCCAGTCGCGGATATACAACTCGCCGGTCAGGCTGCGGGTCAGGTCCGAAGCCACTTTGCGGGCCTGCTGCAAGTCTTTCAGTTTGAGGCGCACGCCGGTAGGCCCTTCCAGGCGAAAAATGCGGGCCGCGTCCTGCCAGTGCAGCATGACCAGTGCCGAGTCATACTCAAAGTGGCCGGAGTCAAAAGTGCCCACCACCGTCATCTGCTTCAGGCGCGGCACTACGCCAGCGGGTGTGACCTCGCCGCTGGGTGCTACCAACGTGACCCTGTCGCCGGCATGCAGGCCCAGCGAGCGGGCCAACTCAGCCCCCAGCACCACGCCAAATTCACCCGCCCTGAGCTGGCTTAATACGGCGGCCTGCGGGCCGGCCACCAAGTCGGTGACCTCATGCTCCAGCGCCGGGTCGATGCCGCGCACCATCACGCCCTTCATGTCCTCGCCCCGCGCCAGCAAGGCCTGCGCGGCAATAAATGGCGCGGCTCCCACCACCTGCGGGTGCGCCTTCACCTCCAGCAGCGTCGTAGGCAGATCCGGCAAGGCGGCGCCGTTGGCGGCATACACCTCGATGTGCGAAACCACGCTGAGCATGCGGTCGCGCACCTCTTTCTGGAAGCCGTTCATCACGCTCAGCACGATGATGAGCGCCGCCACGCCCAGGCCGATGCCCAGCATGGACACGCCCGAAATAAACGAAATAAAGCCGTTGCGCCGGGTCGAACGCCCGGCCCGCGTGTAGCGCCAGCCAATCAACAACTCATAGGGAATTTGTTTCACGCCGCGATTGTGGCATCAGAGCGCCCGACATGACCCGGCAAGACCCGCCATGCCCTGACCCGCTCCGGGGGTGGTGGCGTTGCCGCGACAATAGGCGGCATGCACACGCTGATCACCCACGCCCGCCCATTGGGGCCCCATTGCCAGCAGGCCAGCGCGACATTGCAGCTTCCGCACCTCACTGCATTGTTGCGGCTGCTGACCGCCGGCGAGCGCCGCGTGGACCCGCAGGACAGCCTGACGCCCCTGCACGAAACGCTGGAGGCACAAGCCCTGGGATTGCCCGCAGAGGACGGGCTGCTGCCATGGGCTGCGTTACAAGCGCGTCAATGGGATTTGCCAGACGCTTCGGGTGCGGCCTGGGCCTGGCTGACGCCCTGCCACTGGCAGGTGAATGCCGACCACGTTCGCATGGCCGCCCCGGCTGACACCGAGATCAGCGACGAAGAATCCGCCACCCTGATGGAAACCATGCGGGCCTACTTTGCCGAGGATGGCATTGCCCTGCACCGCTTGCACGCTGGCAACTGGCTGGCCAGCGGCGAGGTGTTTCGCGACCTGCCGACCGCCTCGCTGGCCCGCGCGTCGGGCGGGTCGGTCGACCACTGGCTTGCCCGCTCTGCGCAGGCAGCGCCCTTGCGACGGCTGCAAAACGAAATGCAGATGCTGACCTACAGCCACCCGGTGAACGATGGGCGCACTGCGCGCCACCTACTTCCCGTCAATTCCTTCTGGATCAGCGGCACCGGCAGCCTGCCCCCCGCCTATGCAGCGCCCACCGGCATCCAGATTCACCATGACCTGCAGGTCGCCACGGCGCAGGACGATGCACAAGCGTGGCTTGGCGCCTGGCAGGCCTTGGACGAACAGGCCGTCCGCCCCATGCTGGAACGGGCCAAAAACGGCGCCGCCGTTAGCCTGACCCTGTGCGGCGAGCAGGCAGCCCAGACCTTTACCCTGCAGCCCCGTGGCTTCTTGTCCCGGCTGACCGGCCACTTTGCCAGGCCCGACCTGGGCGCCCTGCTGCAAACCCTTTAGTTTCTGTTTTTGTCCCCTGAATACCCCATGCAAATCACCACCCGCGACATCCCGCCGCGCACCGTCTGGACACTGGAACAAGCCGGCATTCATCCCCTGCTGGCGCGCCTGTATGCGGCGCGCGGCGTCAAGGGCACCGAAGAACTGGATGACGCGCTGGCCAAACTGCTGCCGCCCACCAGCCTGAAAGGCGCTGCCGAGGCCGCAACCCTGCTGGCCGATGCCATGGCCGCCAACAAGCGCTTGTGCATCGTGGCCGATTACGACTGCGACGGCGCCACCGCCTGTGCCGTGGGCCTGCGCGGTCTGCGCCTGCTGGGGGCCAGGCACGTGAACTACCTGGTGCCCGACCGCGTGGTGGACGGCTACGGCCTCACCGCCCCGATCGCCCAGCGCGTGTCTGACAGTGGAGCCGATGTGCTGATCACCGTCGACAACGGCATTGCCAGCTTTGACGGCGTGGCCCACGCCAAGCAACTTGGCTTGCAGGTGCTGGTCACCGACCACCACCTGCCCGCCGCCAACGGCCAAACCGGCGCCATCGAGTTGCCTGCGGCCGATGTCATCGTCAACCCGAACCAGCCCGGCTGCGCGTTTGAGAGCAAGTCCATGGCTGGCGTGGGCGTGATGTTTTATGTGCTGCTGGCGCTGCGCAGCGAATTGCGTGCGCGTGGCGTGTTTGATGCCAGCAACCAACCGAAGCTGGATACCTTACTGCCACTGGTGGCGCTCGGTACCGTGGCCGATGTGGTCAAGCTCGATGCCAACAACCGCCGCCTGGTGGCACAAGGCTTGAAGCGCGTGCGCACCGGCGCCATGCCGGCTGGCCTGAGCGCCCTGTTTTCGGCCGCCGGCCGCAATGCCCGCGCCGCCACCACGTTTGACTTTGGCTTTGCCCTCGGCCCACGCATCAACGCCGCCGGTCGCCTGTCGGACATGACACTGGGCATTGAATGCCTGAGCACCGACGACACCAGCCGTGCCGATGAACTGGCCAAAATGCTCGACGGCATTAACCGCGAGCGCCGGGTGATTGAGGGCGACATGCGCGAGCAGGCGATGGACATTGTGGAGTCGCTATTTGACGAAGGGGATGAGCCACCGCCCGCCATCTGCGTGTTTGACCCGGATTTTCACGAGGGCGTGGTCGGCATCGTGGCCTCGCGCATCAAGGACAAACTGCACCGGCCCAGCTTTGTCTTTGCCGCCAGCCAGGCACCGGGCAAGGAGCACGAACTCAAAGGCTCGGGCCGCAGCATTCCCGGCTTTCATTTGCGTGACGCGCTCGACCTGGTGGCCAAGCGCTACCCCGGCGTGCTGCTGCGCTTTGGCGGCCACGCGATGGCGGCGGGCTGCACGATTCACGAGGATGGCCTCGACGCCTTCGAGCAGGGCTTAACGGAAGTGGCTGCTGAATGGCTGGACGCCGCCACCCTCACCCGCCGGCTTGAAACCGACGGCCCGCTGGACCCGCAATACCTGCGCGTGGACGTGGTGGACACGCTGCACAAAGAGGTGTGGGGCCAGGGTTTTGCACCGCCCACGTTTAGCGAAGAGGTGGACGTGGTGTCCCAACGGCTGGTGGGCGAGAAGCACCTGCAACTCAAGCTCAAGCACCAAGGGCAGCCGGTGGATGGCATCTGGTTCGGCCACACCGAGCAGTTGCCTTCCCGCGTGAAGTTGGCGTTCCGGCTGGACGCGGATGAGTGGAACGGGGTGCGGCGGGTCAAATTTTTTGTGGAGGGGGCGGAGCTTTAGCGCTGCGGCGGCAATCCCGCAGAAGCACCCTGGCAAAAGACCAGGCGCGCGCCGGCACAGGTCACGCAGCGTTCTTGGTCAACTGACGCAGCAGGGTTTGATGCAACAACGCCGGATCTACCGGCTTGGTCAAGAAATCGCTCATGCCTGCCTCAAGGCACCGCACACGGTCTTCTGCAAACGCATTGGCCGTCATCGCCACAATCGGCACCGGTTTCCCGGCACGCTCACTTCGAATCCGCCGGGTTGCCTCGAGACCGTCCATTTTGGGCATTTGCATGTCCATCAAGATAAGGTCGTAATTTGCGCCAACTGCCTTCTCGTAGGCCGCTTGACCGTCTTCTGCCACGTCCACCACAAAGCCCAAATCCTCCAGCAGAATGGTTCCGATTTCTCGGTTGAAGTCGTCATCTTCCGCAAGTAGAACGCGCCGTCCAGAGAACAGGGCCTTCATTTGCGCTTCGGCCAGTTCTTGCGGTTCACTCAAGGCATTGAGAGCTTGGGCATCCGCCTTCTTGAGTTTGACGGTAAACCAGAACAAGCTGCCTCGACCTACTTCGCTCTCCACGCCGACCTCACCGCCCATGGCGGCGATCAGGCGCTTGGTGATTGCAAGGCCCAGCCCGGTTCCGCCAAATTTACGCGTGGTGGTTGCATCTGCCTGAACGAAGGGAGTGAACAGCTTGCTTTGCTTTTCCGGTGAAATCCCCAGGCCGGTATCTTGCACTTCAAAGCGCAACACCACCGCTTCCGACACGTCTTCCGCGACACGACACCGCAGCGTCACAGAGCCCGCGTCCGTAAACTTCACGGCATTGCTCGCATAGTTGAGCAGTGCCTGACCGAGCCGCGTGGCATCGCCGACCAAGCCAACGGGCATGCGGTCTACTTCCAGGATCAGCTTCAAGCCTTTGTCGTCCACCGTCTGTTGCAACATGTTGGCAATGTTGTCGACCACGGCTTGTACCGCCAGCGGGCTTTCTTCCAGCACCAGGCTGTTGGCTTCAATCTTGGACAAATCCAGAATATCGTTAATCGTCGCGCCCAGATGCTTGACGGCGGCTTCCAGCTTCCAGAGCTTGTCCGACTGCGTGGCGCTCAGGGGCTCCCGACTAATTAACCGGGCCATTCCAGAAATGGCACCCAGTGGCGTGCGGATTTCATGGCTCATATTGGCCAGAAACTGCGACTTGGCAAGATTGGACTCGTCGGCCTGCTTCCTTGCACTGGTCAATTCCAGGGTTCTCTCGGTTACCAGCAACTCCAGGCCTTGGCGGTATTCGTCTAGCTCGGTGGCTATGCGCTTCTTTTCGGTGATGTCTTCTTGAACCGCAACATAGTGCGTGGTGTGCCCGGCGGCATCACGTAGCGGGGAGATGACGGCCCATTCTGTGAATATCGAATCATCTTTGCGCCTATTGATTAGCTCACCACTCCAGCTCGTACCCTGGCGCAGGGCACTCCACATTTGCGCATAGGTTCCGTTGGGCGTCATGCCTGACTTCAGCATATTCGGATTGCGCCCTAGCACCTCGGATACTTCATACCCGGTATTCAGCAGAAACGCCGGGTTCACGTATTCAATTTTGCCGCTTAGGTCGGTGATGATGATGCTCTCAGGGCTTTGCTCCGCAACCTGAGAGAGCTTGCGAAGCTGCTCCTCAATGGACTTGCGTTGTGTGATGTCCTCGTAGATGCCCACCAAACCAAAGACTTGCCCATCCGACTTTTTTAGCGGAATCTTGGAGGTGCGCAACCACATCGTCCGGCCATCTGGCGTGGTTTGTGGTTCCTCGTAACTCAATTTGCTTTCGCCTGAAGCAATCAATTGCCGGTCGTCTGCGCGGTACAGCTCTGCCTGCTCGGCCCACCCCATCTGGAAATCGTCATGGCCAATGACCTCACCGGGGCCTGCCTTGCCGGCATCGCCAGAAAACAAGGTATTGCAACCCAAGTACCTGAGCTGACTATCTTTCCAGAAGACGCGCAGGGGTATGGAATCAATGACCGTCATGAGCAGGTTGTTGCTGTCTGCCAAAGCGATCTCTGCAAGCTTGCGTTCGGTAATGTCCTGCATGGTTCCGATTGCACGTACAGCCTGACCACTGGCGTTGGTTTCAAATCGGCACTGCGCACTCACCCATTGGGTTCTATTTCCCGGGGCGGTTAAGCGGTGCTCAATCCTGAATGCAACATGGTTTATCTGCGCATCGGCATAGATTGGATGGACCTTTTCCCGATCTTCTGGATGCACGGCATCCACAAACATCTGGTAATGCGGCGTGACTGTTTCGGCATCCAAACCCAGCAGTTGGTATATCTGGGCACTCCACTCCATACTTTCATTGGCCAGATCGAGCGTCCAACTTCCCAGTTGCGAGATGGCCTGCGCCTCTTGCAGCACTTCAGCCAATGCGCGAGACCTGTTTTCACTTTGCTTCAGGGCAGTTTCGCGATCGGCCAGCGCGTTGGCCAATGAGTTGATGCTGTGTCCAACCTCTTCAATTTCATCGCCTGTTTTTGGGGGCAACAAAGGTGAATACTCTCCCTTCCTGACCCGGTGGATTTGCTCCATCAACTGCCCCAGGGGGAGCACCAGGCTACGCCTAAACAGTTGATTCATGACCAGCAGAAGCCCGACGCCAATGGCTAGCAGCGTCAAGAGTGTCTGGCGTCGCTGGCGTTCAATCAGTTCATTTTCATTGCCCTTGCCAACTGCCGCAGTGAAGTAAATATGACTGCCAGGCTCCCCCTTCTCTATGGCCACCCCATAAAGGCCATTGAGCTCGCTTATCTGCAGCGCGTCCAAGCTAAGTTGTTGGCCGGAAGCCTCCGTCACCCGCAAATTTGGTGCATCGAAAGACTGGACTATTTTCACGCCGAGGTCACTGGACAGACGCGACATATAGTCGCCATCCAGCACGTACGAGAACTCCAAATTTCCGGCACTTTGCTTGGCAAGCGGGTCCCAAATGTTCTGGTGGCTTTTAACCACCAACCATGCTCCCACCCGGTGGTAGCTGATGACGGGCTCCAAGCTGCTCGCTTCATGGGCGTGGCGCGCAATGTGGTGGTCATCCAGCAATTCATATTCACTTCTTAACGCTGGCATGAACTCCAAATCGGCCTCGGATCGCACCAATAGCTGTGACTTGCCATCGGCAAAGCTCAGGTACCCCAAACGGAAAATTCCAGCTTTCCGCCCGGCAAAGGCCAGCAACTCGCCGTTCTGGTCATAAATCGTCAAATCGCTGCTTTGTGAAAACTTGACTCGGTCCAATGCAGACTTGGCCAACAGTTTTTTCTCCTCGTCTAGCAACACCGCGTTGTAACGAGATTTGTCTTGGTACTGATTGATCAATTGAACGGACGCAATCAGCAGGTCTTCCTTGGCGGCGAGCTGCGCACTCACCTTCAAATCCGATTCAATCGTTCCCAAATTGGCTTCAAGCCGCTGGAGTGCGTGGAACAACTGGAGCCGGGTGTGGTCCATAAAGCTCTGTCGCAAAAGCAACTCCGAGCTGATTCCCATCGACAGGACGGCAATCGAAACGACCAGAGCGATCAGCAGGGAAAGCTTGTGCCGAAGGCGCAGCTTACGAAGACTGATGGCTTTCCTCTGCATTCAATGCCTTACGTCGCACCTGATAAATGGGTTTTGCCCAGGTTTGGGGCGACTGCATCGCAAACCGCTGGCTGCGGCGCAAGACGAAAATCATTGCGGAACCCATCTGCAGCAATTCCCTTGACGCGATGCCAAAAGACGAAAGCGCCAACTCGGCCAGGAATCGGCGCCGTCCAACAAATGCGTGGCAGTAAAGAATTAATTTGCGTCATGACGATACCCCTGCCACTCTAACGGAGATTTCAGCCCAGTAGGGGCAGCGCCGCTCGTCTGAGTCCCACGGCGTCAACCTGGGAAACAGTCAAATCTCCCTGCCTGAGCCGGAACAGGCGCATTGAACTGCTAACTTCCTGAACCTGGCTGCTGAGCGACTGCGCCGTTGCGGCCAGTTCCTCAACCATGGCGGCGTTCTGCTGGGTCATGGTGTCCATTTGGGTCACCGCTTCGTTAATTTGGGAAACACCCATCGATTGCTCTTTGGACGTTGTACTGATTTCTTCCAGCACAACGGTCACCTTGTCGACCGCCCCCAGCGCCACATTCATTCTTTCCAGAGCCACCGCAGTCTGGCTGTTTCCAGCCGCAATTCGCTCATTCGAAGTGGTGATCAGCAGCTTGATTTCCTTGGCAGCCGCCGCGGTTCGTTGGGCCAAGGCACGCACCTCCGAGGCGACGACGGCAAAACCACGCCCCTGATCCCCGGCTCTGGCGGCCTCGACGGCGGCATTGAGCGCCAGGATGTTGGTTTGGAACGCCACCCCTTCGATGAGTTGAATGATTTCGGTGATTTTCTTTGAAGCCTCAGAAATCTCTTGCATGGACCTTGCCACGGAAGTCACCGCGTCATTGCTGCGATGGGTTACCTCTTTGGTTTCATCGGCCAGACGGTAGCCGCGTAGCGCAGACTCGGAACTCTGCTGAATGTTGTCGTGAATCTGCTCCATGGATGCGGCCGTCTCTTCCAGGTTGCTGGCTTGCGACTCCGTTCTTTCAGACAGGTCCTGGTTACCGTCAGCAATTTCCTGGACCGACAGGCCCAGTTGATCCATCTCCTGGCGCACATCGCTCACAACGGTGCGCAGATTGACCGACATTTGATTGAGCGCCTGCTGCAATTGGCCGATACGCCCAGGGCTGCCGACGCTCACCGCGTGGGACAAATCGCCCGCTGCCAGGTGATTGGCATCGGACACCAAAGCGTCGAGTGGTTTGACGGTCATGGCCCAAGCGCTCCAGGTGGCAAAGACGGCGCCTAACGCTGCTGCAATGGCCAGCACGGTCAGGGGCAGCCCGGCGGCAATCAGACCGAACATCAGCACGCCCAAGAGCACCTGAACCAGCGCCAGCTTGGCAGTGACTCCGGGCTTGAACAAGCGGCTCAGCTTGCCGATGGCGCCCGCCCGTATCACTTGACCATGGCGCAAAACCGTAGCGACCCGCCCAGACTGTTGTTCCTGACGCATGCGCGCGTACAACTTTTCAGCCTGTTCGACCGCTTGCGCAGACGGAGCGGTTCGTACCGACAGATACCCCGTAATCTGCTCACCGTCCAGCATGGGGGTGGCATTGGCTCGCACCCAATAGTGATCGCCGTTCTTGCGCCGGTTTTTTACCAGCCCGGTCCAAGGCAATTTGGCCTGAATGGTGTCCCACATGTCCCGAAACGCCTCTTCGGGCATGTCCGGGTGGCGCACCAGGTTGTGTGGCTGCCCCAGCAATTCGCCCGTGGAATAGCCGCTGACCTCCACAAATGCCCGATTGCAGTAGGTTATGCGCCCCTTGAGATCGGTCACCGACACGAGAGTTTGCTCGGTGCTGAATCGGTATTCCTGCTGAGTGACGGGAAGGTTGCTGCGCATCAGTTACTCTCATGTGGTGTGCCCGAAACAATCTACTGGGGCCTTGAAACACCGTTGAAAGCCAGCGATGATTCGTAGATTGATGCGAATCAATTGATACGCATGTTTCGATATTAACAAACAAAGCTACAATTACACAACCGAATTTTTTGACTTAAAGCAAGAGAATCCCATGACGGAAATTCCAGACAAGTCGTATTTCACCGCCAGCGAGGTCGCTCGACTTCTGTTGGTTAGCACCAATAGCGTGCGCGTGTGGACCAACAAGGGCCTGTTAAAGACCGAATTGACACTGGGCGGCCACCGGCGCTTTCCTCGGAGCGAAATTGAGCGCCTGGTACACGAGCGGCAAGCCCAGTCGCAGGGCACGAAGCCGGATGCGCTGCGCATTTTGATCATCGATGACGATGAGGCCCTGTGCGAGATCATGGAAGCGGGCATCAAGCATGCGATGCCACAGGCCCAGGTCGCTATCGCCAATGACGGCTTTAGCGGCGGAATGCTGGCGCGCAGCACCAACCCGGAAGTGATTTTGCTGGACCTGCGCATGCCCGGCCTGGATGGTTTTCAGATCTGCAAGATGCTCAAGGCCGACGAAGTGACGCGGCGCATTCGAATCATTGCGATTTCGGGGTCACCGAGCGAAGCCGACGGAGAACACATTTGCGAGGCGGGTGCGGAAGTCCTCCTTGCCAAACCCATTGACATTTCAGGCTTGCTTGACTTAATCCGTGCACCCCACGTCCACCAAGGATCCGGTTTATAAAGTCGCCAGACACCCTCTTTCGTTGGAGTTGGAGAAAATGACCAGCGCTTGTTCCGTCTCCTGGGGCCCCGGTTCCCATGCATGAGTTGACGCTCGGTCTAAGCTATTTGCTGTCAGGCGTTTGCTTGTATGCGTTTTGCATGCATCTGGTGGTGGGACTCAGGCGCCCCCGAAATCCGGTTCACTTGTCTTTTGCCGCAGTGTGTCTGACCACTGGGGGCTTGGGCATCGCGTCGGCCATCGTTGGCAAGACGACGGACCCGGTGTCATTTCTTGCAGCCATGCGGTGGAGCGTCTTTTTTGGTGCTCTGACCTACTTCACCCAAACGTGGTTCGTTGCCATTTACACCGGCATCAAGCCCAAGTGGTTGCTTTACCCCATGTCAGGCATTTACATGCTTTCTGTGGCGGTCAATGGATTCGGTGAGCAGACCATTCAGTTCAAGTCACTGGAACGCCTCAAGTTTGTCACCCTGCCCTGGGGAGAGACCATCACTCTGGGCGTCGGGCTTCCCAGCGCCTGGTTTGTCTGGGGGACTGGGGTGTTGCTGATCTCGTTTGTGTTCATGTTTTTTGCGGCAACGGTCCATTTTCGAGCCAAGCGAAGCAGCCAAAGCTGGGCCATTCTGGCCGCCGTCTCGATTGGGGCGGTCGGCACGGTACAAGGCATGTTGGTTCGTTGGTCGGTCATCGACTTTGTCCAGCTAGGCCCGCTGTGTTTCCTGGGTCTTGTGCTGGTGATGAGTGCCATCCTTAACCGGGAATATGTCGACAAAAAGCACGGCATTGAGCGCGAGCAAAGGGCCATGCTCGAAAACGAACTGGCGGCCCTGGCCAAGGTTGAAAAGCATCACATCACTTGGCACAACGTGGCACTTCAAAATATGTTGGGCTACGAGAAGGACCAGTTGGTGGGCATGCACAGCCGGGTTCTGTTTCCCAGCGACGAGGTTTTTGCCGAGGTCAATCAGGCCGCTACGCCCTTGATGAGCCAGAGCAAGGTGTACCGTTCTCAGGTGCAACTTGCCCGCAAGGATGGAAGCAGGGTCTGGGCTTCCCTGAGTGGTGTTTTGCTGGACAACTCGACCGGAACGGGCATGTGGACCGCGATTGACATCACCGAACGCGTTCAGCAAGAAGAGCAACTTCGGCTCAGTGAAGTGATGCGGCGCAAGGCCCAGGACATTGCCGGATTCGGTAGCTACGCCACCGATTTGAAAACGGGCCTATGGCAAAGCAGCAAGGTTCTGGATGCCATTTTTGGCATCGATGAGAACTTCCCGCACGACATTCCCCATTGGAACGAGATGCTTGCACCCGAGTATCGCCAGGCCGCCCTGGAGCATTACCTGGCGGTGGCGCGCGACCGCACCGAGTTTCGAATGGACTACCAAATCATCCGTCCAGTGGACGGTGTGCGCCGCTGGGTGGCCGCCAATGGCGAACTGTCCTACGACGAAGCGGGTGAGCCAACGCAGCTCATTGGAACCATTCAGGACATCACCGAACGCAAAGAATACGAACTCGAACTGGAAGAACACAAGAAGAATCTGGAAGCGCTGGTCAAATCGCGGACCCTTGAACTGGAAATGGCCAAGGAACAGGCGGAAGCGGCCAACGTGGCCAAGAGCGCTTTCATTGCCAATATGAGCCACGAAATTCGCACGCCCATGAATGCAATCGTGGGCCTGACCGGCATTCTCAAACGCCACGGGGTCGACCCCGACCAAAACCACAAACTCAACCAGATCACGACCGCCGCGCGGCATCTGCTGGGTGTGCTGGACGCAATTCTGGATCTCTCGAAAATTGAGGCGGGCAAGTTTCAACTCGAAATTGCACCGTTTGCGTTGGAGGAGTTGACCCGCAACACCCTGCTACTGCTTGGCGACCGGGCCACTGACAAGGGCCTGGAATTGCGCATGGAGTCTGCCAACTGTCCCAGCTACTGCGTGGGCGACCAAACCCGTCTGCAGCAAGCCCTGCTCAATTACGTCAGCAATGCCATCAAGTTCACCGCGCAAGGCTCCGTTTGTGTTGCGGTGCGTTGCACCGAACAAAGCACAAGCGATGCGCTGCTGCACTTTGAAGTGACCGACACCGGTGTGGGCATTTCGCCGGAGGTCTTGCCGCGATTGTTTGGAAGTTTCGAGCAGGCCGACTCCACGACAACCCGAAAGTATGGTGGCACCGGACTCGGGCTGTCCATCACCAAGGCGTTTGCACGACTGATGGGTGGCGATGCGGGGGTTCGAAGCGAGCTCGGCGTGGGAAGCAGTTTTTGGTTTACTGCGCGCGTGGGGATGGTGGCTGATCCCGTTGCCGTGACGCAGTCGCCGGAAAGTCCGAATGCGGAGTCGCTGTTGCGCAGCAAATACCGGGGCACGCGCGTCCTGGTCGTAGAAGACGATGCCGTCAATCAAGAAGTGGCCACCATCATGCTGGAAGATGTTGGCTTGACCGTAGACGTCGCTGAGGACGGCGTGCAAGCGGTCGACATGGCCGCACGTTTTGCTTACCCCTTGATCTTGATGGACATGCAGATGCCGCGCATGGATGGCCTGGAAGCCACGCGCCGCATCCGGCTGCTTGCAGGCTATGCCAGTGTGCCCATCGTGGCGATGACGGGAAACGCGTTCAAGGAAGACCGCGACCGCTGCCGCGCAGCGGGCATGAATGGCTTCATTTCCAAGCCCGTTATGCCGGAGGACTTTTATGTTGCCGTGGCAAACGCGCTCGATGCAAACGACCGCATAAGATCGCTCGACCATGAAGCTATTTCTTGACCTCTTCACCACCGACTACGGCCTGGTGGCCTTAGCGGTCACACTGATTTCTCTGGGCCTGGCTTGGGCCTTTCATGCGTTTATCCGCAGAAAAATCCGGGAGTCAGCGGACTCTGAAAAGTCCGCCGGAAATTAGGCGCTAACCAGCGCCGGCGCTTGCGCCACCGGTGCCTGCAGGTAACGCGCCACAAACGCGCCCACGGCCTTCTCGGGTAGGTCGATCCAGACCACGTGCCCACTGCCCAGCGCCGATTGCACAGCTTCCCCTTCGGCGTTTTGCATGCGCTGAACCTGCACATCAAAGTTGCCGGTGGGGTGGATGATTTCCAGCCAGTCGCCCACCGTGAACTTGTTGCGCGCGTTGACCTGAACCATGCCACGCGCGGCATCAAAGGCGACCGCATCCCCCACATACAGGCTGCGGCCCGACTCCGAATAGCCGCGCAGGTAGTTTTGCGTTTCCTCGGGCGTGTGGCGCTGGAAGAAGCCGCTGGTGTAACCCCGGTTGGCCAGGCCTTCGAGTTGGCCGATCAACTCGGGCGCAAACTCGCGCCCGGCCACGGCGTCGTCAATGGCGCGGCGGTAGGCCTGTGCCGTACGGCACACGTAATACGGGCTCTTGGTGCGGCCCTCGATCTTGAGCGAGTCGATGCCGATGTCCACCAAGCGCTTGACGTGTTCGATGGCACGCAGGTCTTTGGAGTTCATCACGTAAGTGCCGTGCTCGTCCTCTTCGATGGGCATGTAGCTGCCGGGGCGCTGGCTTTCCTCAATCAGATAGGTCCCGCTGGGGTGTGCGCCGAGGTCGTTGCCGGCAGACGATCCACAACCCGAAGAGCCGCAGCCACCCGAACCACAACCGCCTCCGCTGCTGGACATGGCGGGCAGGCCTTCGCTAATTGGTAGCGCGATGCCTTGCTCCCGTGCGCGGGCCGCGGCGGGTGTGAGGATGTCGCCTGAAGCATCTTCCACGCCCTGCAGCGTTTTGTAATCCCAGCGGCAGGAGTTGGTGCAACTGCCCTGGTTGGCGTCGCGGTGGTTGAAGTAGCCCGACAGCAGGCAGCGGCCCGAATAGGCAATGCACAGGGCACCGTGCACAAACACTTCGAGTTCGGTGTCGGGGCATTCCTGGCGAATTTGCGCCACCTGGTCGAGCGAAAGTTCGCGCGAGAGGATGACGCGGGCAATGCCCACGCTTTTCCAGAATTTCACCGCCGCCGAGTTGACCGTGTTGGCCTGCACCGAGAGGTGAATTTCCATGTCCGGCCAGGCTTCGCGCGCCATCATGATCAGGCCGGGGTCGGACATGATCATGGCGTCGGGCTTGAGCGCAATCACCGGGTTCATGTTGTTGACGTAGCTCTTGAGCTTGTTGTCGTGCGGATAGATGTTGGACACCAGATAAAACTTGTTGCCCAGACGGTGGGCGGTGTCGATGCCCTGCTTGAGGGTGGCGAGGTCGCCAAAGTCGTTGTTGCGCACGCGCAGCGAATAGCGCGGCTGGCCGGCATAGACGGCAGTGGCGCCGAAGGCAAACGCGGTCTCCAGCATGGACAGCGATCCGGCTGGGGCGAGGAGTTCAGGGGTCTTGATAGGCATAGGCCCGATTATCCTTGCAGCATGAAAAAACACCTCACCATCCTCACCGGCGCTTCCCGTGGTATGGGACTGGCGCTGGCCGAGCAACTGCTTGCGCCTGACGCGCTACTGCTCTGCATTTCCCGCCGATCCAACCCCGCCCTGCAGGCGCAGGCCGCCGCGTGTGGTGCCGCACTTTTCCAATGGGAGGCCGATTTGAGTGCCCCCGAACCGGTGGCGCAGCGGCTAAGGGAATGGCTGCAAGCCCAAGACCCGGCCGATTTGGCCAGCGCCACCCTGATCAACAACGCCGGTGTGATCTCCACGCTCACCCCCCTGCGCGAGGGTGACGCGGCCGAGTTAGCCGCCGCCCTGCGGGTCGGGCTGGAAGCACCCATGCTGCTGTGCGCCGCCTTTCTGGGTGCCACACAAAGCTGGGATGCGGTGCCGCGCAAAGTGCTGAATATTTCGTCTGGATTGGGGCGCCGGGCCATGGCCTCGTCGGCCGCCTACTGCGCCGCCAAGGCAGGCATGGATCACTTCACCCGCTGTGTGGCACTGGAAGAGGCGCTGCTACCGCATGGTGCCAAAGTGTGTTCACTGGCCCCCGGCGTGATTGATACCGACATGCAGGTACAACTGCGCAGCGCCGATGCCAGCCGTTTCCCCGACCGCCCCGGCTTTGCTGCTTTGCATGAAAAAGGCCAGCTAAGCAGTCCGCATGACGCGGCACAACGCTTGCTGGCCTATTTGGCCCGACCCGACTTTGGAGCCGAACCGGTCGCCGATGTAAGGGGCTAACCTCTATCGAACCGCGCAAAAACCTGGGTGACAGGGTGTTCTGCGCAGGTAAAGGAGGTGCCCGCCTTGGCGGGCGGGGGACACGGAGCAGAGCACCCTGTCACCCCGGTTGCCGCACTGATTACAGGCGTTCGAACACCACGGCGATACCTTGACCGCCGCCGATGCACATGGTCACCAGACCGTACTTGCCGCCCACGCGGTGCAGTTCATAAATCAGCTTGGTGGCAATGAACGCGCCGGAGCAGCCGATGGGGTGACCCAGGGCAATCGCGCCGCCGTTGGGGTTGGTCTTGGTCATGTCCAGACCCAGACCGCGGGACACGGCGATGGCTTGAGCCGCGAAGGCTTCGTTGCTTTCGATCACGTCCATCTGGTCCAGTGTCAAACCGGCCTTCTTCAGAGCCAGCTTGGAAGCGGGGATGGGGCCTTCGCCCATGATTTCGTTGGGCACACCAGCCACCGCGTAGGACACCAGGCGGGCCATCGGCTTGTGACCAGCAGCAGCAGCCACTGCAGCGTCGGCCAGCACGAAGAAGGCTGCGCCGTCGTTAATGCCGGAAGCGTTACCAGCGGTCACGGAGCCGCCTTCCTTCTTGAATGCGGGCTTGAGCTTGGCCAGCGATTCGATGGTGGTTTCGGGCTTGCAATGCTCGTCGGTGTCAAACACCACTTCGCCCTTGCGGGTTTTCTTGGTGATCGGGACGATTTGGGACTTGAAGCGGCCTTCTGCGATGGCAGCAGCAGCGCGGCGGTGCGATTCGGCAGCCAGTGCGTCTTGCTCTTCGCGGGTGATGCCCCACTTGGTCACCAGGTTTTCAGCAGTCACGCCCATGTGGCCCACGCCGAACGGGTCGGTCAGGGTGGAAACCATGGTGTCGATCATTTTGGAGTCGCCCATGCGTGCGCCATTGCGCATAGCGGCCGACAGATAGCCGGCACGGCTCATGACTTCCACGCCACCGCCGATGCCGTAGTCGCAGTCGTTGAGCAGAATGTTTTGTGCGGTGGTCACAATGGCTTGCAGACCGGAGGAGCACAGGCGGTTCAGCGCCATGGCCACGGAATCTTGCGACAGACCGGCCTGGATGGAGGCCACGCGTGCCACGTAGGGGAAACGGCTTTCGGTGGGGATGGTGTTACCCACGGTCACGTAGTTGATCGCCTTGGGATCCACACCGGAGCGTGTCACGGCTTCCTTCATGACGGTGCCGGCGAGTTCGCAGGGCTCAATGTCGGACAGCGAACCACCGAAAGTACCAATGGCGGAACGGGCTGCGCCCAAAACTACTACATCACGCTTGCTCATGCTTATGTCTCCTGGTTGCTTCAAAAAAGGGAAAAGATTGACGAGTCGGAACGGCTCAGTGGGCAGAAATTCTGAACCTGCATTCGTACCGCTTGCTTACAGTAGTCTATCGCGAAGACTCGGCCTGGAAGCCGCCTGCGCGCAGGGTTAACACCAAGGTATCGCGATAACCGCCCGGTCCGGCGGGCTGAATCGGCGTGGTTTCGTGGATAACCCGCGCGTCGTCGAGCAGCAGCACCGACCAGGGTTCTTCCAGCGTAAAACGCTGACCATTCGGGCCCGCAGCCTCGAAAACCCGGGTTTCGCCGCCTTTGACGCCCTGGCGACCCACCATAAACACCGCCACCATGTCCACACCGTCGCGGTGCGCACCTTCTGGCGTCGGGCGGCCGATGCCGTCGGTCGTATCAATTCGGAACTGGTGCGCCTCGACAAACCAGGGCTGCGCGCCTTTGAGGGCCGAGCACACCCGGCCGACCCAGGCCAGCAAATGCGCCCAGGCGGGCTGCGCCAAGACCTCCGGCAGCATGGGCTCGAAATGCCGCTCGATACCGCCGTGCAGGGCGTTGTACTCCACCGGCTGCCAGTGCGGCCGGTGCGGCATCTGCTCGACCCCATCGCCTTGCACCACAAAGCAACTGTGGCGACGCCGCCGGTAACGGCCACCGTCCCGCAAATAGGCGTCGGGCGGCAAGTCGTTCCAGCCCGCACACCAAGCCTGCAATTGCGTCAGGCTCACGCCGCTGAGTTGCGTCACATGCTGCGCGCCCAGTACGGCGTACCCCTGCTGCTGCAGGGTGGCGTCCAATTCGGTGGGGATGGCAAGCGCGGGAGGGGAGAAAGAAAGGGTCATGAACGATTCGCGGCAAAAACTGGGCGCCATTATCGGCGGCAATAGACCCAGCGCCGGGTCGAAAAGCACCCCCTATGACCTGCGTCAAGGCGGGTTCAGCCGGGCTGGCTATGCTCGCGGTCTCGAATTTGGAGAAGTTTGCATGGACACAGCCGCCGCCACCCGTACCCCGGTGCAATGGAGCCCCACCCTGGCCCTCGATATGCCGGTGATGGACGAGACCCACGAAGAATTCATCGGCCTGCTGGCCGCCGTGGTCGAGTCCCCCGACGAAACGCTGTTGTCGCGCTGGGCCTTGCTGATCGACCACACCCAGGCCCACTTTGACCGGGAAGACCAGTGGATGGAAGCCACCGGCTTTGCCGCAGGCAACTGCCACGCCACCCAGCACGACGTCATCCTGCAGGTGATGCGCGAAGGCGGCAAGCGCGGCTTGCAGGGCGAACTCGATCTGGTGCGCCAGATGGCGCATGAGTTGGGCCTGTGGTTTGCCAACCATGTGCAAAGCATGGACAACGGGCTGGCGATGCATTTGCGCTCCGCTGGTTTTGACCCGGTCACCGGCGAAATCAGCCAACCCAATGCCCTGCCGACCGAACAACTGCACGGCTGCGGCGGCGGAACCTGCGGCACCGAACACGCCGACGAAGTCAGCGCGTGATCGATGACAGCGCACCGGACCTGCGCCACCGCCCCTACGAAGACGTCCAGGCGCTGATTACCGGCACCCTGTTTGTCGCGCTGGGCGTGGTGATGTTCGGGCGCACCGGATTGCTGACCGGCGGCACCGCCGGCATTGCCTTCCTGATTCACTACGCCACCGATTGGAACTTCGGTCTGGTGTTTTTCACCATCAACCTGCCCTTTTATGGCCTGGCGTTTCAGCGCATGGGAAAGGCCTTTACCTTCAAGACCTTTGCCTCGGTGGCGCTCCTGGCCGGCATTAGCAACGTCCTGCCCCATCTGCTCGAATTCGGTGCCATTCAACCGGTGTTTGCTGCGGTAGCGGGTGGTTTGCTGATGGGCACGGGCATGCTGATTCTGTTCCGGCACCGCGCCAGCCTGGGTGGGTTTAACGTGCTGGTGCTGTACTTGCAGGAACGCTACGGCTGGCGCGCCGGCCTGATCCAGATGGGCCTGGATTGCACCATCGTGGTATTGGCTCTGGCGCTCTCCGACTGGTGGCATGTGGCCTTGTCGGTTCTGGGTGCCGTGGTCATGAACCAGACACTGGCCCTGAACCACCGAAAAGGCCGATACGTGGCGATTTGATGCGCCGGGGGCTAGGATGCGCGGATTCAATCTGCCCTTGGAGTTGCCATGCCCCTGTCTCACCTTGTCAATCACCAAATCCGCCTCGCCGCGCGCCCGGTTGGGTTGCCGCAACCTAGCGATTGGAATCACACCAGCGAACCCGTTGCCGAGCCGGCCGACGGTGCGGTGCTGGTCAAAACCCTCTCGTTGTCGCTCGATCCGGCCATGCGCGGCTGGATGAACGAGGGCAAGAGCTATATCGCGCCGGTGGGTTTGGGCGAAGTCATGCGGGCCGGGGGTGTTGGCCAGGTGATGGCCTCTCGCAACGACCGGTTTAAGCCGGGTGACTGGGTGAGCGGCGGACTCGGGGTGCAGGAATATGCCCTTGTTGGTGCCGAGGCACTGCAACGCAACGCACTCTTCCCCATCGATCTGGCAAGCGGCAGCCTGACCCAGTGGCTCAATGTGCTGGGCATGCCGGGCATGACCGCCTATTTTGGCCTGATGGACATTGGCCAACCCCAACCCGGCGAGACGCTGGTGGTGTCGGGAGCCGCCGGTGCCGTGGGCCAAACGGTCGGGCAACTGGCGCGTATCAAGGGCTGCCGGGTAGTGGGCATTGCCGGTGGTCAAGCCAAATGCGACTGGGTGGTGCAGCAACTCGGCTTTGACGCCTGCATTGACTACAAGGCGTCGACTACTGCCGTGCGTGACGGGCTCAAGCAACACTGCCCGGATGGTGTCGATATCTACTTTGACAATGTGGGCGGCGAGATTCTGGACACGGTGCTCACCCGCATCCGCCGCCGGGCGCGCATCGTCATTTGCGGCGCCATTAGCCAGTACAACAGCACCACGGCGGTGCAGGGTCCCAAAAACTACCTGAGCCTGCTGGTCAACCGCGCCCGCATGGAGGGCATGGTGGTGTTTGACTATGCCGACCGCTATCCGCTGGCGGTGCGCGAACTGGCGGGCTACCTGCAAGATGGACGCATGCAGAGCCGCGAAGATGTGGTGCAGGGTCTGCAACAGTTTCCGCAAGCCTTGCTCAAGCTGTTCAACGGCGAAAACTTCGGCAAACTGGTGCTCGAAGTGGCGAAGCCCTGACGCGCCTGCGTAACGCAACGGGATTGCGTCTGTGTCATTTCACGGATTCACAGCGCGCTCCACCATGGCACATTTACTGCATGGGTTTTGACTTGGAAAGCATTGCAAATTTGCTTATAAGTTTTTTGCATGGATTTCAAGAGTAAACCCTGAGCGAAGCCTGTGGTACATGCCGCTACATTCACTGCTGCTCGGTGCGTAAGCTTACGAACCGGACCCTTTTTTTCACTGGAGAACCCTGTACATGTCAATGAAATCTCTGAAATCGATGGCCTTCGTGGCCGCCCTGGGCACCTTGGTTGCCAGCCCGGCCTTTGCCGGCAAAACGCTGGACGCCATCAAGGCGCGCGGCCAGGTCATTTGCGGCGTGAACACCGGTCTGGCCGGCTTCAGTGCCGCTGACTCCAACGGCAAGTGGACCGGTCTGGACGTGGACGTGTGCCGTGCCGTGGCCGCCGCTACATTGGGCGACGGTGAAAAGGTCAAATACGTTCCCCTGAATGCACAGGCCCGCTTCACCGCGCTGCAATCCGGCGAAGTGGACCTGCTGTCGCGCAACACCACCTTCACCCTGACCCGCGACGCTTCGCTGGGCCTGAGCCAAACCGCCGTGACCTACTACGATGGCCAGGGCTTTATGGTTCCGGTCAAGAGCAAGATCAAGAGCGCCAAGCAGCTCAAGGGCCAAACGGTTTGCGTGCAGTCCGGCACCACCACCGAGAAAAACCTGACCGACTTCTCCAAAGCCTCCGGTCTGGGCATCAAGCCCGTGGTGTTTGAAAAGCTGGAAGCCGCTGAAGGCGCCTACTTCTCGGGTCGCTGCGTGGCCTACACCACCGATGCGTCCGGCCTGGCCTCGACCCGCAACAAGGTCGCCAAGAACCCCGCCGACCACCTGATCCTGCCCGACCTGATTTCCAAGGAGCCCCTGGGCCCGATGGTGCGCCGTGGTGATGACGAGTGGACCGCCATCGTCAAGTGGACCGTGTTCGGTCTGCTCGAAGCCGAAGAGTACGGCGTAACGTCTGCCAATGTGGACGAGCAAAAGTCCACCAGCAAAGACCCCGTGGTGGGCCGCTTGCTGGGCGCGACCGAAGACACCGGCAAGCTGCTGGGCCTGGACAAGGAATGGCTGGCCCGCGCCGTCAAGACCACCGGCAACTACGGCGAAATGTTCGAGCGCAATGTGGGCCCCAAGTCGGCGCTGCAACTGCCGCGCGGTCTGAACAACCTGTGGAACAAGGGCGGCATTCAGTACGCACCTCCGCTGCGTTAATCCTGACGCACATTGCACACGGCCGGTTTCGGCCGCTGTGTCCCCCGGGGGCAGAAACACCAGCGTGACTCTGCCCCCTTGTAATTTGGCATTCCCCTTTTACAAGCCGCCACCATGTCCACCTCCCACAAGCCCCCCAAGCAGCCGTGGTCCTGGCGAAGCCAGGCCTTTCGTGGCCTGATTTACCAGGTCATAACGGTTGCCGTCATCGTCGCCACGGTGCTGTACCTGGCGCACAACACCCGCGTCAACATGAGCGCCCGCGGCATTCAGAGCGGCTGGGACTTCATGCTCGGTGGTGCCGGTTTCGATATCGGTGAAAGCCTGTTTGCCTTCGACTCGGCGGAGCCTTATTGGAAGGCCTACCTGATCGGTTTTACCAACACGCTGCGGGTGGCGGTGCTGGGCATCATCCTGACCACCGTGCTGGGGACGCTGATTGGCGTGGGGCGCTTTTCGCGCAATGCGCTGGTGCGTGGCCTGTGCGTGAGCTACGTGGAGTTCTTCCGCAACATTCCGGTGCTGCTGCAATTGCTGATGTGGTACCTGATGTTTACCGAGGTTCTTCCTGAATCGGCCGACCCGCTGGTGTTTGGGCCGCTGTTTCTGAGCAAGGGCGGACTGAACTTTCCGGTACCCGTGTGGGGCACCGGGCAGTTGTTTGCCGGCATCGGCATGGCCATTGCCCTGATCGTTGCCTTCTTCTACCGCCGCCATGCGATTCGTTCGTTTGAACAAACCGGTGTTCCCAAAAGCACCTTCTGGGCACCCGTCGGCATCATTCTGGGTTTTGGCGTGCTGGGCTGGCTGCTGGGCGGCGCCCCGATGGACTTTGATCGCCCGATCAAAGGCGAATTTGCAATTGAAAACGGCGGGGCCCTGACGCCCGAGTTTTTGTCGGTGCTGCTGGGCCTTACGGTTTACACCGCCGCCTTTGTGGCCGAAGTGGTGCGCGGCGGCATTCAGTCGGTGGCGCTGGGCCAGACCGAGGCGGCTGCCGCCTTGGGCCTGAGCCGGGGCCAGACCATGCGCCTCGTCACCCTGCCCCAAGCCCTGCGCGTGATCATTCCGCCGGTCACCAACCAGTACCTAAACCTCACCAAGAATTCCTCGCTGGCCGTTGCAATTGGATACCCGGACGTGGTGTCGATTGCCAACACCGCGATCAACCAGACCGGTCGCGCCGTGGAGTGCATCGCCGTCATCATGCTGGTGTACCTGAGCACCTCGCTGTTCACCTCGATCAGCATGAACTGGTACAACAACCGCGCGGCCATCAAAGAACGCTAAAGAGCTGACCATGACCGCAACCACATTCGAACCTATCGCCGCGCGCCCGGCCCCGGTCAAGACCGAGGGCCTGATCGCCTGGACCCGCGCCAACCTGTTTGGTAACACATCTACTGCCCTGGGCACCATCGCTATCGCCCTGGTGCTGCTGGCCATTGTTCCGCGCTTTTTCAGTTGGGCCTTTATCAACGCCGTCTGGGCCAAAGACTACGACGCCTGCCACACGGCCGCCGGTGCCTGCTGGGGCGTGGTGGCCGAAAAGTTCCGCATCATCATTTTCGGCCGCTACCCGTTTGAAGAGCAGTGGCGTCCGTTGGTGTCCACCGCGGCCTTGCTGGGCCTGCTGGTGGTGAGTTGCATGCGCGCCTTCTGGAAACCCTGGCTGGCCGCATTGTGGATTGCGGTGCTGGCCTTCTATTTCACCGTCATGTACGGCGGTTCCCTGGGCCTCTCCCGGGTGGAAACCGACCGCTGGGGTGGTCTGCCCCTGACGCTGCTGCTGGCCTCGCTGTCGATGTCCATGGCTTTCCCGATTGCACTGGTGATTGCACTGGGCCGCCGCTCCAAGCTGCCCGCCATTCGCAGTGTCTGCACGGTGTACGTGGAACTGATTCGGGGCGTGCCGCTGATTTCTGTGCTGTTCATGGCCTCCTTCATGTTCCCGCTGCTGATGCCGCAGGGCTTCAACATTGACGTGTTGGTGCGCGTGCTGGCAGGTATCACCCTGTTTGCCGCGGCCTACATGGCCGAGGTGATTCGCGGTGGCCTGCAGGCCGTGCCCAAGGGGCAGATTGAAGCCGCCGCCACGCTGGGCCTCTCGTACTGGCAAACGCAGCGCAAGATCGTGCTGCCGCAGGCGCTGGCCATGGTGGTGCCGGGCATCATGAACAACTTCATCTCTACCTTCAAGGACACCTCGCTGGTGACCATCGTGAGCCTGTACGAGCTCACCGGCGCCATGAGCCTGGCCTTGAACTCGGACGCCAACTGGCGGCCTTTCAAGATCGAGGGCTACCTGTTTATCGCCCTGATCTATTTCATTTTCTGCTTCTCCATGTCGCGCTACAGCACCTGGATTGAAAAGCAGGTCAACAAGAGCAAGTTGCGCTAAGGATTCGCCATGTCAGAACACATCATTACCTTCGACAAAGTCAACAAGTGGTACGGCAACAACTTCCATGTGCTGCGCGACATTGACCTGCAGGTCAAAACCGGCGAACGCATCGTCGTCTGCGGCCCGTCCGGCTCCGGCAAGTCCACCCTGATCCGCTGCATCAACCGCCTCGAAGAACACCAGCAGGGCCACCTGACGGTGGACGGCGTGGAACTCACCGACGACGTGAAAGCGATTGACGACGTACGCAAGAAAGTCGGCATGGTGTTCCAGCAGTTCAACCTGTTCCCGCACCTCACCGTGCTGGAAAACCTGACGCTGTCACCCATGTGGGTCGGCAAGATGCCCAAGAAAGAAGCCGAAGACCGCGCCATGGCCCAACTGGAGCGCGTGCGCATTGCCAACCAGGCCGGCAAGTACCCGCTGCAACTCTCCGGCGGTCAGCAACAGCGCGTGGCGATTGCCCGGGCACTGTGCTTGAAGCCCAAGATCATGCTGTTCGATGAGCCGACCTCGGCGCTCGACCCGGAAATGATCAAGGAAGTGCTGGACGTGATGATCGAAATGGCCAACCAGGGCATCACCATGCTGTGCGTCACCCACGAAATGGGCTTCGCCAAAGCCGTAGCCGACCGGGTGATCTTCATGGATCAGGGGCAGATCGTGGAACAAAACAATCCACACGACTTCTTTAACAATCCGCAGAGTGAACGGAGTCGGGATTTCTTGTCGAAGATTTTGGGGCACTGATTTCTTTATTCCTTCAGCCTTCTTACTCCCACAGTTCTTTTACTCCCCCATCCCCCCCGCCCCTTGCCCCCGTCGGGCAAGGGGTGCCCAATACCAACAGCCGATTTGGGTGGCTCGCACCGAATACGGAATTACGGGCGGGGCGTTGCCACTATTCTTTTCCGCCCAAATCTCACGCCGCTAGTCCCGAGCGCCGGCGAGGGTGTTGGCAAAACACAAGCACGCTGGCGGCTCCCGGTAAGGGTTTGGTCGCAGCGACGCAACCAAATCGGCTGTCCGCTTTCGGCTCCCCTTGCCCGACGGGGGCAAGGGGCGGGGGGGATGGGGGAGTAAAAGAAAAGCAGGAATGGAGAAAAACCCGCCCTCAGCGAGCCCCTCAAAATCTAGGGTAAATTCTCTGCATGTCCCCTCCTGCCCGGCCGCACAAAGCCTCTCCCCCCACTTTCTCCAAAGCCGAATTCCGTACCGCACTGGGCATGTTTGCCACCGGTGTCACGATCGTTACCGGACGCGCACCAGACGGCACTTTGGTAGGTTTAACTGCCAACTCGTTTAACTCGGTTTCCATGTCGCCTCCCCTGGTGCTGTGGAGTCTGGCGCAGACCGCTGGGTCCATGGCCGCGTTCAGTACGGGGTCGCACTACGCCATTAATATTCTGAGCGCCGACCAGCAAGACCTGGCTCGCCAATTTGCCGCGCAGGGCATCGACCGGTTTGCCGGGGTGCAATACCACCTGGGTGCTGCCGGTGCGCCGCTGATTGACGGCGCAGCGGCTACCTTTGAATGTTTCAACCGCAGCCGCTACGAAGAGGGCGACCACGTTATTTTTGTGGGTGAAGTGGAGAAGTGCCACACCCGGACCGGTGCCTCTCCGCTGCTGTACCACGGCGGCAAGTTCTATGCGGAGCACCCTCTGTAGGCAGGCGCCCAGATCGCCCAGACCGTAAGGTCGGTCAGCCGCCCATCTTGCTTTCGTTCTCGGTCAGCGCGCTGCGATAGGCGCCACAACCAATCAACAAATTGTCGCTGAGCGGCAGCACATAAGACGACTTGCCCCGCACATCGCCGGTGGCCAGGTTGATGATGTTGTATTCCACCCAACCACCGCCCTGCTCGCAACGGTGCCAGGCGTCGTCCAGCAACTGCTGGGCGTCGACTCCCGGCGCATCAAACAAGCTGCTTCCGACCCGCTTGGCATCAGCGCCCATCACGCGATAGATGCCCTGGCGGTCAAAGACAAAGACGTACAGGTCCCGATCCACGAATTCGCCCTCGGGATCATGCAGGGCTTTGAAGGCCTCTTCAATCCCTACTGACTGCACCAGGGCGAAGGCCTTGTTGGCCAGCAGCAGCGCTTCGTCCGCGGTACCTTGACGCAACTTGATATAGGTGACGGCGTTTTCCAACTGGCGTGAACGCTGCATCAAGCGGCTGGAGCGGTGCGAGGTGCGATCCACCAGGCCCGAGTTTTCGATCGTGACACGGTCCAGGTCGCCTACCGCCTGCACCACCTCGGTGAGGGCAATGCTTTGCTTGGCGCTGCCGTCAGCCATGGTTTCCACATTAAAGGCAATCTCCGAAATACCGGTGACCAAACTGGTCATCAAGCCGCCCACGGTCTGGATTTCGGTGACGGTCTGGGCCACCCGATCGGACGATTCGGCAATCAGCGTGCGCACCTCGGCTGCCGCAATCTGGCTGCGCCGCGCCAGGCTACGCACTTCCGCCGCCACCACGGCAAAGCCTTTGCCCTGATCACCGGCACGGGCCGCCTCGACGGCCGCATTCAGTGCCAACAGGTTGGTCTGAAAGGCGATGCCATCAATGGTGCCAATGATTTCGCGCATGCGCTCCGAGGTGGTTTGCAGCGCACTCATGCCACTCACCGTTCGGGTCATCAACTCGCTGGCATTGCCGGCCTCGGCATGCAAGCTCTTGGTCATCAGGCTGACTTCCTGCGCCGCTTCGGAGTTACGCGCCACCGTGTCGCTGACGTGGCCTACGTTGGAAGTAGCTTCTTCGAGGCTCACTGCCTGGGACTGGGTGCGCTCCGAAAGCGAATGACCGTCCTCAACCAATTGGGCTCCCACATGGGTCACCATGCTGGAGGCACTGCGCACATCAGCCACCAGGGTCGAGAGCACGTTCAGCATGTTCTCGAATTCTTTGCTGATCATGGCCATTTCATCGTTGCCCGGCACTTCCACATGCACCGCCAGATTGCCACGCGTACCTTCTGAGATGGCACGGTTCAATGCCTTGATGCTGCGCATGGTTGCTACCGAGAAGCACAACATGAAATACATCACCAGCATCAAACCGCTGGCAGCCAGAAGTCCCAGCACCGTCCCTTGCAGGGAGGCCTCGTCCTGGCGTTTCTGGAGGAGCGCCACCAGTTCTTCGGACGCATCCTCACGGAACAAGCGGCCAGAATCCAGCAACGCTCCGCCCTTGGCGACCAGCGACTGCAAACCTTCGGTGCCGCCGCCCTTTTCAGTCAGGGACCGCAACTGGCTGGAAAAGTCCAGCGTCGCGGTCAGCGCTTCGCGCGCACCTTTCGGCAAGTCCTTGTCACCCGCACGTTCCATGGCATCCAGACTCTCGCCTATGGCCAATGCATTGGAATCGAGTTGTGCAGCCAGGCTGCGCAAGGTGGCTAGATGGGCCTCTCTGTCTGCACTTTGGGGCAGCCACAAAGCGGCCAAAGCGCGCACGGTGCTGACCGACTCAAGCCATGCCACGGCACGCTGGGTCAAGATGTCTTGCAAGAAGAATGTTTCTGCCAAGGGATCGAGCACCAGGGTCGACTCTTCGCCAACGCGGGTGATCAGCTTGCGCAAACCATCGACCAATTGGGTGTGGGCGTCCATCGCGGCCATCGGACTGCTGGCGGGAGGGGCCGACTGCAGACCCTGCAAATTGCTACGCTGGGCCGCCCAGATCTTGCCCCATTGCGCATCGGCATGCTGTGCCAACCAGCTATCCACCTTGCTCACATTGCCTTGGAGTTCCTGCAAGGTACCGGCACGGGCATTGGCAAATTCGCTCTGGTTGCTGAGAACCGATTCGATGCGCAACTTCTGGACATCGGTGATGACATCGGTGATCAGGTCGATCGCCTGCGCACCTTCAACTTCATGGCTTGCAATGAGATAGTCTGAGCGCAGCGTGGACATCTGGAAGTAGGTCATGACCACCAGTGGAAAACCCAGCATCACCGCCATCGTCGCCAGCTTGACCGGCATGCGCAAACGCTGCATCAGGCTGATGCCTGGTGCCAACCACCCTCCCCTTTTTTTCCTTGGAGATTCAAAACTCATAGTGTTTCCAGCGCCCCGCTTGGATTCAAGCCTGTTAATTTAGCCAAATATTAAACCCATTACACATTACCTCGACGACAAGACACGGGCGATTTCTGCCTTTAATCGGTCCAATTCAAGTGGCTTCGCCAGGTACCCGTCGGCACCGGCGCGCTTGTAGCGCGCTGCTTCGCCCGGCTCATCATGGGCGGTGGCCATGATGATGGGCAAATGCCCCCCGCCGGTCGCTTCCTGCGCGCGTATGGCTGCCAGCGCCTGCAGACCATCCATGTTGGGCATCATCACATCCATCAGCACCAGATCGACCTTGATCTTGGCCAGGCACTTGAGCGCCTTTTCGCCGTCACTCACCACCATGCCGGTATGGCCCAGTTGGGTCAGCAACCCCACAACGACCCGTTGGTTGATGATGTTGTCTTCGGCCACCAAGACCTTAAGGGTCTTGGTGGTAGCGGAGGAAGCCGTAGATTGCATAGTACAAATCGTTAATTAAAGTGTGGAAGCGTCAAACTCGGTCAGGCAGTGCACGCAGGCGCGGGCGGCCGCTTCAAAGTCCAGGTTGGCCATCGCGGCGTCCAAATCCTGCATCAGGCTGGCATGGTCCGGACCCAGATTGTGGTGCAGGGTGGCATGCAGTTCCATAGCCCCCATGTCAGACGCCCGCAGCGCGGCCAACAAGCCCCGCATCTGCTTAACAAAGCTGCCCCCGGTCATCACGACGGGTGCGGTATCGGTTACAGACGCCGGCTGCTGGTCCACCAATTTGGCCACCGCCGCCTCCAATTCGGGCAGGTACCGGTCCACTGATTCCTGTAGACGTTCCACCGCCTGGGTCAAATCGGGGGCTGTGGACGGGTTTTGGCTATCTTTTTCCAGTTGCGCTGCAAGGTGCGACAAGGCCTGCGCCCCCACCGTGGCCGACAAACCCTTGAACGCGTGCAATTCACGCTTGAAACCGCCGGGGTCGGATGTTTGCAGCAGTTGCAACAGGCGAGCGGGCAGCTTTCTGGCATCGCTGATATAGGACGCGACCGAACGCTGCAGCAAGACGGCATTGCCGCCCATGCGATGGAGCGCCAGGTCCACATCAATTGCGCTCGCTGACGGGGGTGCGCTAGGTCGCGCAGCGGCAATGCTCAACCCATTTTCGGAACCTGCCCAATGGGTATGGAATATCAAGGTTTGAACCAACTGGTTCAAATCAAAGGGCTTGCCCACATGGTCGTTCATGCCGGCCTGAAGGCACTCCTCGCGATCGGAACCCATGGCATTGGCAGTCATGGCAATCACCGGCAAACTGGTGAACCTCGGATCGAGCCGCAGTTGCCGCGTTGCGGTGAGTCCGTCCATCACCGGCATTTGCAAGTCCATCAGCACCACATGGAAGGGCACCGGCGCAGTGCGTAAGGCGTCCAGTCCGAGTGCGCCGTTGTCGGCCAGTTGAATCTGTGCGCCCTCAGCCGCCAACAATTCCTGCGCTACCTGCTGGTTAATGGCGTTGTCTTCTACCAGCAGCACCCGCATGCCTTCCAGCCTCTGGGGCTTGGCCTCAACCGGACGGCTGGCGCCGGCTGCGGTCCGGGCTTTCTCCAGCGACTGCACAAACATCGATGCGGTCAGCGGCTTGACCAGCAGCCCGTCCAGCAACTCCTGTTCACGGTCCGTGCGCTGGGATAGCGCATCGCGGCTATGGCGACTGAGCAAGATCAACTTGGGTGGTGCGCGCTTGGCGAACAGGCGACGCACTTTACGCAGCATGTCCCAGCCATCGGACCCGGGCATATGGTCATCCACGAACACGGCGTCCAGCGGCGTGGTGCGAACCTCCCCTAACAACGCCAGCGCCTGCTCGGCCGTGGCGGCTTCCTGCACCTGCCAGCCCAGCGAACGCATCATCGAAGCGCTGCTGGCCAAGGCTGCCGGGTTGTCATCCACCAGCAGCACGTTCCGCACTTCCGTACCCGCGCCCCCACCTGCTGCCGTCCGATCGGCATGGCTACCAACCTCGTCTGCTACTGCCAATTCCAGCGTGAAGCTAAAGGTGCTGCCCTGACCCAGCGCGCTCTGCAGTGCCAGTTCGCCACCCATCAAGCGGATCAGCCGGGTCGAAATGACCAGCCCCAGGCCGGTGCCGCCAAAGCGCCGCGTGGTATTGGCCTCGGCCTGGGTGAAGGCGTTGAAAATGCGCGCCTGGTTTTCGGGGGCAATGCCGATCCCGGTGTCGCTGACGGCCACTTCCACCAGCACCTTGCCGGGGCTGCGTTCGCGCTGCGTCCAGCGCATGACCACTTGCCCCTGTTCGGTGAACTTGACCGCGTTGCCGCCCAGATTGATCAAAATCTGTTTCAGGCGCATGGCATCGCCAATCAACGCGCGGGGCAAGGCCGGGTCCACATCAAATAGCAGGTCCACGTTCTTGCCGCCCAGATTCGACGACAGAATGACCGACAGATCGCCCAGCAACTCCTCCAGCACAAAGGGCTCCGGGTTGAGCTGCATCTTGCCGGCTTCCACCTTGGAGAAATCGAGAATGTCGTTCAGCAGGCCCAGCAGGGACCGGGCGGCGCCCGAGGCCTTCTCGGCATAGTCGCGCTGGCTGGTATCGAGCGCGGTATTGCGCAGCAGTTGCAGCATGCCCAGGATGGCGTTCATGGGAGTGCGGATTTCGTGGCTCATATTGGCCAGGAACTGGCTCTTGGACACGCTCGACTGCTCCGCCAGCCGCATGGCCTCGCGCAAGGAAGACTCGTATTCCTTCTGCTTGGAAATATCGGAGACCACCGCCAGATTGCCCACCCACTGGCCCTGCGCGTCGCGCAGCGCCGAGTAGATCAGGCTCGCCTGGAACCGGCTTCCGTCTTTGCGCACCAGGGTCCACTCCTGCGGCTCCCGTAGACCGGAAACATAGTCAAACACTTCCTCCAGAAGCGGCTCTCGCCCCGTTTCGCCGGCCAGCTTGTCGCGCAGGGCTTGCACTTCGGAGGGCTCAAAGAATGCGCTGGTGTCGGCCTGTCCCACCACGTCCGATGCCTGGTATCCCAACAACAGCTCGGCGCCCTTGTTGAAAACCTGCAATTGCTTGTCCAGGCCCTGCGTCATGACGCCAACGGCCGTTGCCGAATCCAGCACGTTTTGCAGGGTCGCAGAGGTCTGCGCCAGACGCTGCTCGGCCAGCTTGCGCTCGGTCACATCCATGTGCGTGCCGTAAACCCACAACGGCTGTCCGTCCTGGGTTCGCACCGCCAGCTTGCCCTTGGCCAGCACCCACATCCAGTGGCCCAACTTGTGTTGCATGCGGATTTCCACCGCATACGCGTCGCTGTCACCGCGCAAGTGCCGTTCCATGTGCCGACTTGCAGCCTTCAAATCGTCCGGATGGACCAAGCGCTTCCAGGTTTCGTAATCGAGCGGCTCCAATTCCTGCAGCGTGTAACCCAGCATGCCAACGTATTGGTCGTTGTAGTAGCTCTTGCCGGTTTGGACGTTCCACTCCCAGGTGCCCACATGGGTGCCTTCCAGAATGCTCTGCAATCGCCGCTGCTCTTCTCCGCGCTGCGCGCTGATCGACTCGGCCGCCGCAGTGGCCTGCTTGAGCTCGGTGATATCGACCCGAAAACCGACCATGTGGCCGTCGGGCATGCGGCGCTCCAAAATCTTGAGCCAGCGCCCATCTTCCAGGCGCTGCTCCATGGTCACATTGCCTTGCCGATGCGCCGCCATACGCTGGGCAACCCAGGCTTCCACATTCTCGATAGCCTCGGCGTACTGACCGCGCTCAGCGCCGGCCCGCAGCAAGGCTTCAAAGCTAACGCCTGGCTCCATCAAGTCGGCAGTGCGACCGTAAATCGCCTTGTACTTGTCGTTGCAGAACACCAAGCGGTCCTGCGGGTCATACAGTACGAACGCTTCATTGATGGCCTCAATGGCGCCCCGCAACAAGGCGCCGCTGCGCTCCAGTTCGACCTGCGCGAGGTGGTCCTTGGTGACATCCTGAAACGCGCCGACCAGGCGCACCGGGCCCGAATCATCAAACCCCACCTCGGCGTAAATGCGCACCCAGCGCTGCTCGCCCTGGGCGTTGTGAAATTCCACCACCAGGTCCCACGACTCCCCGTGTTGCTCGGCGCGCTCCATGGCCTCCACCAAGCGCTGCTGTTCCACCTCCGGATAGAAACTCAGCGCGACTTCCATCGTGGGTTTGAAACCGGGCGCCATGCCATGAATCACACAGGTCTGGGCACTGAAAGTGAGTTCGCGGGTTTTGAAATCGACCTGCCAGGCACCGACGCCGGCAATACGCCCGGCGCGGTCCAGGAAAGACTCCATCTCGCGCAGTTCGAGTTCCACTTTCTTGATATCGGTAATGTCCGTATGGATGCCACCGATCCATTCCACATGGCCATCGCGGCTACGCGACATCACCTTGGCCCGGCTCAGAATCCACATCCAACTGCCGTCCTTGCGCAGCGCACGCACATCGCACGAATACCCTTCAGACAGCCCGCTGATGCAATCGGCCAAGGCACGGTCCAGGCGTTCGAGGTCGGCCGGGTGAACGCGCTTCTGCCAGAAAGCATCCAGGTCGGGCAGCACCTCCTCGCGCGTAAAGCCCATCATGCCGTTCCAGCGTTCGTTCCAATGTTGCTCGCCGGTCAGCAGGTTGCTTTCCCAGGTCCCCACGTTCGTGCCCGACAAAATGTTCTGCGCACGTTCTTTCTCAAGCAGCAGTGCAGTCTTGGCCCGCACCTCTTCCGTGATGTCACTCTGCACCGACAAATAGCCCGTCAAGACGCCACTGCGGGCCCGCACAGGAACCACCTCCACCTCGGCCCAATAGTCCCTGCCATCCTTGCTGCGTTGTTGCACCTGCACATTGACGTGTTGGCCAGCATAGGCAGCCGCATCCAGCTTCTGGATGACGGCTGGGTCGGTGAGCGGGCTGTGCAAGAGCGAACCCGGTGTGCGGCCAATCGCTTCCTCGGGGACGTAACCACACATGCGGGTAAAGCCTTCGTTAACCCAGGTGATGTTCCAGCCGGTATCGGCAAAGTACACCGCGTTGGAAGTACGCCGCGCCACCGCAGCCAGGCGCTCCAGGTCTTGCGTCATGCCATGCGCAAGATGCAGGGCGCGGGCACGGCCAACCATCAGCAGCCACAACACCATCGCCATCATGACGCTCAAGCCTGAACCCTGCATGGCGGTTTGCAAAGCGGCCTCGGGCTGGTACGAGCGCTCAAACTCGGGCGTCGAACTGGCACGCAGGTAAAACACTTTGTCCACCAGCAAGACCGGGCGCACCACCGAGAACGCGCTGTGCGTGTAGCGCGTCAGGCTATCAGGCGACTGAATTTCCCCGCTGGGCAACTCGCTGTCATACACCAGCGTATTGGCACTGAGTTCCGGGCCATCAAACAACTGAAAGCTCACCAGGCGCTCAGCCGACATGGGGCCGGTCGACAAAAGCTCCGAGAAAACCAGCGGGGCATAAGCCCAGCCGCGCAGGCTGCGCTGGCGCTCTGCCGTTTCGACGGGCACTTCCTTGTTGGCGTAAACCGGTTGCATCAACAGGAAGGAGGGGCGCTTGAGTACATCCTGAATCAAGGCAATGCGCTGCGACAACACCTGCCTGCCGGACAGCATGGCAGCCTCCGCAGCCGCCCGGCGCACCGGCTCGAAACCCAGGTCATTGCCCAATGCCCCTTGATTGGCCTCACTGGGTTCGATCGCCTTGACGATGAAAAGTTCGGGCGCGTCACCCGCACTTTTGACCCGAAAGTCGGGCCAACCCGCTGCACGCTGCGCCACCACAAAGCCCGGAAGTGCGGCGCGCCGGACGCGTTCTACATAGCCCAGCCCGCGCGCACCCATGAAGCCGCGATGCAAATCGTTGGTGGTGACAAAATTTTGGAACTCCGAGCGCTGGATATGGCGCTGCGTCAAGAACAAACCGCGCACGCCATGAAGAAGCTGAATGAGGTCCGCCATCTGCTCCTGCAAATCGCTGTCCACCAGCTCGGCCTGGTGCATAAAGCGGTTTTGCGCCTCATCGTAGGCTGCCTGCCGCGCCCCATTGGCGTGAATCACCGTGGCCAATATGCCCGCAGCCATCAGCAACAGGGAAGCCACCAAGGGCCAAGGGTACAAAACGATGTTCTGGTGCCAATGGACCACCCTTCCGCTGAGGAAGTACTGCGCAATCCAGATCAGAACAACAAACAGCGCGGCAATGGCGAGCGGGACACTAGCAGAAAGGAGTATTTCAGCCAATGCTTGCGCTCCTCGCTAGAACACACTGTCCACACTATTGCGCATGGCCGTTTGTGCCACCGCATCGAGGGCGCCATCCACAATGCGTTGGCCCGATACCAGACGCAGTTTGCCGGTGGACCACAACTTGTCGCGCAAACGCCGGCTCATGGACTGGGTGTTGCCAAAAACCCCGGTGAAAAGAAACAACGTCCCGTGCGGGCTGGCCCAGGTGAGTTGCGTACGGACCCACTGGTCATTGGTCCACAGCTCAAGCCAGGAACCCAGCGGAATATCGGTGTCAGCCGGCCGCACTTCCTCGACCACGATCTGAAAATCCGGCGCAATCGGTTCTTGCGCAAACTCCAGCGTTTGCAGGGAATCTTGCAGTTCCACAAAGTTGGAGGCGGCCGCCTCGGCCGGACCAATCCAGGGATCGTCTTCTTCGTGGGCACGGTGGCGTTCTGCTGGCGCTTCGGGCTCCGCCGGCTGCGCTGCCGGCACCGCGGTAGGCCGAAGGGCCATCTGGTGGATCGCCATCAGGGCATCCAGGAACTGGTTGGTTCGCTTCGACGGGTAGCTGATGGCCTCCAGCCCTTCGCGCAAGGTCGGGAGCAATTTGGGCACCAGTCGGGTCAGCTTGGCCGGATTGGCCCGTGCCAGCTCCGGATGGGCACTCCACAAAAGGGACGGCACTAGCGCCTCAAACTTTGCAGCATCCGCAGAACCCGCTCCCTGCCGGATACGCACCTGCGCCACCACCTGCGACCAGGGGCCACACAAAAAGTCCATCACCACTTCGGGAGCCTTTTCGGCTTCGGGCAATGCCTGCATGCCTTGCGCCACCTTGGCAGCGAGCAGGTTACGGGCTTCGGCGTGCCGCAGCACTTCAACCGCAGCATCCCGGTCGTATTCCTTGTCGCGAACGGCCTGTGTCCACTCCTCTTGCAGCAAATCCAGCGTGAACTCAAACACATCGGCATTCTCAATACCGGCTTTGAACAAGGGCGTCAAGGCCGCCTGCAGTCCCTGGTGAAACGCATGGAAACCAGGCGACGAAGGTGACTCATAGGCCATGCTGTGGTGCGTCACTTCCTGCAACAGGCGTCTGGCCGGATGCTGCCGGTCGGTGAAAAAGCGCGGGTCCACCAATGCCAGGCGCAACAGCGCGGGCTCCAGGTTCTGAATCACTTCGCGCACCGGCTCCAGCAGTCGGTCGTCGTGCGCCATGTTTTCCACCATCAGCGTCACCACCTCCAGGCTGAGCGCCTGGGCCACATCGCGGGCGGTGCGGCGCAAGGCGAGGCGCTGGCCCTCCACCGTGTCCGCATCCAAGGTCTCTGCAGCCGCGCCGGCAACCCGACGCTGCTCCAGATTGCGCATGACACGGTCCACCTGCTTCATCTCGGTGAGCGCTTCCAGCGCTGCAGGCACCGTGCGCTCAAACTCCGACTGCGGACCCTCGGGCGAAAGGGCGGAATCTTCAAACTGCTGCGCAAACTGTGCGGCAAAGTCGTCTACCCGGTTACCCGAACTCGGTGCGACAACGGGCCGCGCCAACTCACCGGAAAGCAACTTGCGCAATTTATCCAGCGTCAGATGCGAATCGTCGCGGTTGCGGCCAGAACCAACCGGCTTGGCAGGGCGATGGGGCGCCGCGCGTGGCACCGGCACCCCCGAGGCAGCGGTCCTCGGGTAATCGGCTGCGGCGGATCCTCGCGACTGAAAAATTCTGGCACGGGACAGGCCACCGCCACCGCCGCCGCCATGGCTGGAACCCGCACGAACCGGCATGGCGTAGGTCACGCTAACCACGCCGTCCTTACGGAGTTTGAGAATCAACGCGGCGTACAGCGTGCTTAATTCCCGGCCGAGCGCTCCAGACATCGCACTAAGCCACTGCAATTGCATGGCGGACTCGACCGCCGTAGCTTCCACCACTTCCTTGAGCGCGTTGACATACGACTCCGGCCGCAGCACGTTGGCATCGGCTTGCACCGTGCCGAATCCGAGCGCACTGCTGATCAGGGTATTGAGGTCGGCCAGATTGGCTTCAACCGCCAACGTCACCACCTGCTGCACCCGCGCCAGCGCCACGCTGGTCATCACCGCCGATTCATCCATCAGTTCGAGTTGGTCGAACTGCACCTCGGCCACCGAAGGTGATGAAACCTTTTTGTTTCCCCCCGGGTTGGCGAAGGCACGCGCCAGCGCTTGTGGGTAGGCCGTGCACAGTTGCGGTTCACACTGGCGCAGTTGGTTGTCGGATTCGGCGAACGCATCGCGCTCGCGCAGATCGCGGGTGGCGGCCTCACGTGCTTGCAAAGACTGGCGAGCTGCTGCCACCAGCTTTGCCATGACCGCCGCCCCTCCTTCGGCCGCTTGCTGCACGGCAGCGCGGTAAACGGCCTGCATGGGGCCTGGTACCTGGCGGGCTGAGGCGGGAGTTTCAGCGGGCATGAATAAATGGATTTATTTAAGCGCTTTGTACCGCATCCGCTTCGGTTTTGCGCCCTCTTCTCCCAAACGTTTCTTCTTGTCGGCTTCATATTCCTGGTAGTTGCCGTCAAAGAAGGTCCACTGGCTGTCGCCTTCAGCGGCCAGGATGTGCGTGGCAATGCGGTCTAGGAACCAGCGGTCGTGGCTGATCACCAGCATGGTGCCGGCAAATTCCAGCAGCGCGTCTTCCAGCGCACGCAGGGTTTCCACGTCCAGGTCATTGGAAGGTTCGTCCAGCATCAGCACGTTGCCGCCGGCAATCAGCGTCTTGGCCAGGTGCAGACGGCCGCGCTCACCACCAGAGAGCATGCCGACCTTTTTCTGCTGGTCACCGCCATTGAAGTTGAAGCGACCGCAATAGGCGCGGCTGGCCATCTGGAACTTGCCTACGTTCAGAATGTCGAGCCCGCCAGACACGTCTTCCCACACGGTCTTGTCGTTGGCCAGGTCGTCGCGGTGCTGGTCCACAAAGGCCATCTTCACAGTCTGGCCGATCTTGACAGTGCCTGAGTCGGGTTGTTCCTTGCCGGCAATCAGCTTGAACAGTGTGGATTTACCGGCTCCGTTGGGGCCGATGATGCCGACGATGGCTCCGGCCGGAATCTTGAAGCTCAGGTTGTCAATCAGCACGCGGTCGCCAAAGGACTTGGTAACGCCCACGAACTCGATCACCTCGTGGCCCAGGCGGTCGGCCACGGGGATGAAAATTTCGTTGGTTTCGTTGCGCTTCTGGTATTCGAAGTCGCTCAATTCCTCGAAGCGGGCCAGACGGGCCTTGCTCTTGGCCTGACGCGCCTTCGGGTTCTGGCGTGACCATTCCAATTCCTTCTTCAAGGCCTTGGCACGGGCTTCTTCGCCCTTTTGTTCGGCTTCCAGGCGGGCGCCCTTTTGGGTCAACCAGTCGGAGTAGTTGCCCTTGTAAGGAATGCCGGAGCCACGGTCGAGTTCCAGAATCCATTCGGCCGCGTTGTCCAGGAAGTAGCGATCGTGGGTAATCGCCACCACGGTGCCGGAGTAGCGCTGCAGGAACTGTTCCAGCCAATCCACCGATTCAGCGTCCAAGTGGTTGGTTGGTTCGTCCAGCAACAGCATGTCAGGTTTGGACAGCAACAGGCGGCACAGCGCTACGCGGCGCTTTTCACCGCCGGACAGCACGCCGATGTTGGCATCCCAGGGCGGCAGGCGCAGCGCGTCGGCCGCGATTTCAAGCTGGTGCTCGGAGTCGGTACCGGCGGTGGCAATGATGGCCTCCAGCTCGGCCTGCTCGGCGGCCAGCGCGTCAAAGTCGGCGTCTTCGGCGCCGTAGGCGGTGTACACCTCTTCGAGACGCGCCTTGGCCGCAAACACCTTGCCCATGCCGCTCTCCACCGCTTCACGCACGGTGTGGTTGGGGTCAAGCTGCGGTTCCTGGGGCAGGTAGCCAATGTTCAAACCGGCCATGGGAATGGCTTCGCCTTCAATTTCCTTGTCGACGCCGGCCATGATCTTGAGCAGGGTGGACTTACCGGAACCGTTGGTGCCCAGCACGCCGATCTTGGCACCGGGGAAAAACGAGAGGGAAATGTCTTTAAGAATGTGGCGCTTGGGCGGCACGATCTTGCCGACGCGGTTCATGGAGAAAACGTATTGGGCCATTGCGGTGCTGTCTGTTGGGAGAACGTAAAACCCGCATTATCGACGGGTACGGCCCCAATTTGGGGCCCGGCAAGGGCTTATTCGTGCGCTTTGGGCTTTGCCGACAGCAATTCGTTGCGCAGGGCGGTTTGGGCTACCGCATCCAGCGCGTTGTCCATGACCCGACGCTCGGAAACGATCCGGATCAGTCCCGCTTTTTTCATTTTTTCAATGGTTTTGGTGGACATGGAATGGGTCATGCCGCCACCGGAAATGAACATATACAAGGTGCGCTGCGGGCTGGTCCAGGTGAGTTGGGCACGGACCCAGCTACCGCCCAGCGCCAGATCCACCCAGGCCCCGGTGCTCAGGCTTTCCACGCGCCATTGCCGGCGGTCGATGCCGGAACCCATCTTTTGCCCCCGGGCTTCCATCTCTTCCAGTACGGAATCTTCATCCAGAAAGCCCGAATCGGCAGCCTCGTTGCCTACCATCCAGGGCTCATCTCCCACGTTCAACGGGTTGCCTTCCGCGCCTGGCAACGTGGTGCTGGCTTCATCCTGCTCCGGGCTGTCAAAAACCTGTTCATGCAATGAGACCAGTGCATCAAAGAACACGGTCATACGCTCGGCCGGGTACGAAATCAGCTCCAGCCCGCGCCGCAGCGTGAGCAGCATTTCAGGCACGAGGTGCACCAAGCGGGCACGGTTCTGGCGCGTAAGCCGCAATTGCGCGCTCCAGATCAAGTCGTCCACCACGGCGCCATAGCCTCCGGGGTCAAGGGAGCCATCCGAAAAATTGAGTTGAGCCTCCGCCACCACCTGCGCCCAGGGGCCGCGCAGGAAGTCGCGAACGATATCGGGCACCTGCTCCGATTGCAGTCGTTCGGCGTATTGCTTGCTCATCGCCTGCGCGACCTGGTTGCGCTGCTCAGCCCGCAACAGTCCACGCGCCGCCTCGCTGGCCCGGCGGTGTTGATCTGCGTCTTCGCGGGTCCAGGTTTCGTCGAGCTTGCGCAAGATGCGTGCAAAGGCAGCCGCATCGCCGGTACCACCATTCAACACGCTAACGGCGTTGTCAAAGGACTTTTGAAAGTGGCCATAACCCGGTGCATCGACCGCCGCAAAGGCCAGGCTGCGGTGGGTGATGCGATCCAGAAACAGCCGCGCCGGGTGTTGGCGCTCGCTGAAAAAGCGGCCGTCCTGCCGCGCCAGCTTGATCAGCACCGGCTCCAGCAGTTGCAGGCTCGCCCGCACGGGCGGCAACAACCTGCGATCGTTGAGGAGGTTTTCGACCATGAGCAGAACCACCTCGCGGCCCAACTGCTCGCCGAGTTTCTTGCGTTGGCCGGGGTCTGCCTGGGGTGCCAACAGGTCGACCACCGGTTCCGGTGCAGGCTTGATGCGCATGGCGCCAACGGCTTTGCTGGCGCGGTCGGCCAGCCGCTTCATCATGGGCTCCACCAGCTTCATGTCCTGCAGCGTTTCAAACGAGACCGGAATCGTGGAGGAAAAGTCCAGCTTGTCGGTAGCATGCGGGTTCGGGTCCAACTCCCCCGACAGCAGCCGGCGCAGCTTGTCGAGCGTGAGCATGGTGCGGGCCACTGTGCTGTCGGGCGCCATGGTCGGGTTCCACAGGCCGGTGCTCTTGGTAGCCGTCATGTGCACCGGCTCCACCCCCTGCGAGCGCAGCCAGTCGGCGGTTTCCCGGTACAGGTGGCGCAAGCTCACGCCCAAAAGACCAGACGCCAGATGCACCACCGGGGCCCGGCGGGCGCGCTCCGGCACAAACTCTTCGATCGCAGCGCGCAAGGCGTGGACAAAAACATCCGGGCGCAGCGGATTCAGGTGCGCCTGCACCGACGACCATCCCAGCAAATTGCTCACCATCGCGTTGAGCATGGGCAGCGCATCTTCGGCGGAGGTCATGACCGTCTGCAGGCTTTGCGCCAGCTCAATGTTGGCATCCAGCTGGTCGGCATCGAGAAACTGGAAGTCATCAAAGCGCATCGCAAGGCGGGCCGACTGCGCTGCCGACTCGCCACCGTAAACCCCTTGGCGCAAGCTGGTGGCGAAGGTCTTCTTGAAGGCGGCGGCCTGGCTGTGGAGCGTGTCGATGGCCTTGCAGGTGTTCGGATCGTTGGCAACGGCCACCTTCTTGCCCGGCTCCGGCACCATGGCCGCCTTGAGCCCGCGCAACACATCGTCGGCCACGCCGTCACTTTGCTCCAGCACCACGTCCAAACAGGCTTGCAGATTGGGGCGGTAGGTGCCCGGATCATCGGACAGGCCAAGGCGGCGCAAAGCAAATTTACTCATGTTGAAACCATTTTGTCAGTAGGCCGTCGCCTTGACCAGCGCACAGCGGCGTCCGGTCACAAGAATTTACAACTAAAAACAGACACTTCACGGCATTACGGGCATAGAAAGTCACCTGTTCAGCGCATCGTGCGACAATACTCCTGTTGCGGCGCTTCAGTTGCCCGCAATACCAGCACCTTTGCTGGGGGCCCAACAACACATTGCGCCCATCTTTTGAATCCATCTGCCTTTGACTGACCGCCTGGCTTCTTGCTGCGCGGAACGGCCGGTACCCCAGCGCCTGGAAGGGCGCCACACATCCATGAAATTTGAAGAATTGAACCTGGCCGCGGCCATTTTGAAAGCCGTGCGCGAAGAGGGCTACGAGACCCCGACCGCCATCCAGGCCCAAGCCATTCCGCTGGTCCTCGCTGGTCACGACCTGCTGGGCGGCGCCCAGACTGGCACCGGCAAAACCGCAGCGTTCACGCTGCCACTGCTGCACCGCCTGACCATGAGCCGCAGTGCCCAGAACAAGTTCGGCGGCACCGGCATCCGCGCCCTCGTTTTGACCCCCACCCGCGAACTCGCGGCGCAAGTCGAAGAATCGGTGCGTACCTACGGCAAGTACCTGCAACTCACCAGCACCGTGATTTTTGGCGGTGTCGGCATGAACCCGCAAATCTCCAAGCTCAAAAAGGGCGTGGACATTTTGGTGGCAACGCCGGGCCGTCTGCTCGACCTGCAACAGCAGGGCATGCTCGATCTGGGCCAGGTGCAAATGCTGGTGCTCGATGAAGCCGACCGCATGCTGGACATGGGCTTTATCCACGACGTGAAAAAGGTGCTGGCCCTGGTGCCCAAGGAAAAGCAGAGCCTGCTGTTCTCCGCCACCTTTAGCGATGAAATCCGCGATCTGGCCAACAACCTGCTCAAAAACCCGCAAAGCGTTCAAGTCACGCCGCGCAACACCACCGTGCAGCGCATCACCCAGGTGATTCACCCGGTGGGCCGCGGCAAGAAGAAGGCCCTGCTGGCACACATCATCAAGGAGCACAACTGGAGTCAGGTGCTGGTGTTCACGCGTACCAAGTTCGGTGCCAACAACGTGGCCGAATTCCTGGAAAAGAACGGCATTACCGCCATGGCGCTGCACGGCAACAAGAGCCAGGCCGCGCGTACCCAAGCCCTCGCCGGCTTCAAGAGCGGCGATGTGCGCGCTCTGGTAGCCACCGACATTGCCGCGCGCGGCATCGACATTGACGACTTGCCACACGTGGTGAACTACGAGATTCCCAACGTCTGCGAAGACTATGTGCACCGCATTGGCCGTACCGGCCGTGCGGGCGCCGAGGGTGCAGCCGTCAATTTGGTGTGCCTGGATGAAGAAGGCTTCATGCAGGACATTGAGCGCTTCACCAAGCAGAACATCGAAGTGCGCGTGGTCGAAGGCTTTGCGCCCGAACCCGGTGAAAAGGCCGAACCCATTGCCATGGGTCGCCAGACCATCTGGGGCGGCGCTGGCAAACCGCCCAGCCGCGACGTGATGCAGGCGGCAGCCAAGGCCGCCCGCACCGAAATGCTGCAGCGCGTACGCGAAAACAAGGCGGCTTCCGGTGGCGGCAACGGCGGCCGGGGTGGCCAAGGTGGCGGCCGGGGTCGCAGTGCCGGAAACGGCGCTGGAAATGGAGGCGGCAACGGTGGTGGCCAGGGCGCTCCGCGTGGCGACCGCAATGACCGCAATGGCGAATTCCAGCCTCCGCGTCCGCAAGGTCAGCGCCCGGCGCACGCCCAAGGTCGTGGCCGTCCCAGCCAGCCAGCAGGCTTTGCCAATGAACCCCGTGCGCCGCGTGCACCCGGTGGCCAGCCCGACCCGATGCGCACTAGCGTGGACATGATGGCCGAGCGCGGTGCACGCCGTGGCTATGGCGGCGGCAACCGCAACGGCGGTGGTGGCGGTGGCAGTGGTGGCGGCTACGGCGGTGGACGCGGTGATGGCTTCGGTAGCCGTCCCAGCAACGGTCCGCGTGGCCCGCGCGGTCCGGGTTCCGGCAACCGCTAAGCGCCACATCGCTCGAAAATAGTCCAAAATCGGCTCCTCGCTCCGGCGCAAAAATGCGTCCGAGGCGACGGGAGCCGATTTGACATACATCTCATTAATATTGGCAGTGTTGGCTGCCGTGGCGGTTTTCCTGTTGCTCAGGAAAGGCGGGCATTCGGCCAAAGCGCCCCAGCGCCGTGATGCCGAGAGTGCAAAAACCTCTGCCAACTTGCATGGGCTGCCGCTTGTAAGCAGCCCGCCTTTGGCGCCGCTGCCGCAAGTCGAAGAAACCTCCCCCGCAGCCCAGCCTGCCCGGCGCTCCATTGTCCGCACCGTGAACCCGCATGTCGAAGCCATGTTGAAGGACTTCGAGTTCACGCGCAGCGCCGACCTGCCGCGCGAAGAAGCCCGCGCGGTGGTCGACATGCTGAGCCGCATTCCACGCCCCCCCAGCGCCTTGCACAAGCTGGTTTCGCCCGCTTTTCTGGCCACCGCCAAGACCGCCGAGTTGAGCGAAATGGTGATGGCCGAGCCGCAGATTGCCGCCAAGGTGCTGGTCATGGTGAACTCGCCCTTTTACGGCCTGCGCTCTCCCTTGGGCAGCATTGGGCAGGCCGTCACCTTTCTGGGAATGAATACCGTGCGCAGCGTTTGCCTGCAGTACATGCTGGACGAGTCTTTTCAGTCCAAGGACCCGGAAGTGCGGCGGATTTTTGATGGCCTGTGGAATGCCAGCGCCTTCGCCAGCGAGCTGTGTTTCAAGCTGGCCCAGTTACTGCAGTTACCCGACCCCGGCGCACTGGTTACGCAGGTGGTTTTGTCATTCCTGGGTCATGTGGCCAGCCATTCGTTGCTGCCCAAGGAAATGGTGCTGCCCATGATTGCCAAGGGCATGCTGGAGCGGGCCCGCGTGGAACAGCGCGAATTGGGCCTGAGTGCCGCTGAAATCGGCAGTCTGCTCATGCGCGAATGGAAGTTGCCGGCGCCGATTGTGGAGAGCGTGCGTGATATTGATTCGGTGCTGGTCACGCCCTGCGACGCCGCCCAGATGGAGCGCAGCACGCGCATGGCGTTTTGCTACATCTGCGCCCGTCTGGGTGAACGACTGGCCTACGGCGAAATCAAGGACTTGGCGGAGTACGACCTTAGGCAGGAGCCAAGCGTGGAGTTTTTCCATGCCCATTCGTATTTGCGCCTGCCCGGCCTGGTGCGGCTCAACGAATTCATGCACCTGCCCGAGGTCGTCAAATCGATCAACGCCATGGTCTTTTCCATGCAGGTGCGTTAGCGGCACCCTGGCGCCTGTTTAGCCCCTGACAAACAGGGTCTGCAGCGGCTCCTGCCCGACTTGGCGGCTCCAGTGTCCGTGCACTTCCGGGTCAAAGGTCGCGCCTTCGGGCAGCACGTCAGCCGAATAGAAGTGCTCCCCCGCTTTGAAGATGCGGGACACGCCGCCCTGAATCCCGATTTCCATCTGCCCGCCCAGAATGAAAACCCACTGGGGCGCGCCGGTGCAATGAAATGTGCTGCGAAAACCGACCGGGCTGTAACGCAACTGGAAACCACCCGAAGCAAACAACTCCGACAGCATGGACTGCGGGTTGCCCTGGTTTAGCGGCACCTGCTCTTCGCGAAAGCGGGCACGGCCATCGGTATCGGTGAACAAAACAACTTTGGTGAAATGGGTCATGGTGTGCGGATCGGAATTGGTCTCTTGAGAGACAGGCATTCTGCCGCAAGCACCAAGCCATGCGCCCGATTGCGCCACAATCTCGCGCATGCGAATTCTTCACACCATGCTGCGCGTTGGCAACCTTCAACGCTCCATTGACTTCTATACCCAGGTGCTGGGCATGCAGTTGCTGCGTACTTCCGAAAATCCGGATTACCAATACACGCTGGCCTTTCTGGGCTTTGAAGCCAACCCGGCACAGGCCGAGATTGAACTCACCTACAACTGGGGCGTCGAGCAATACGAGTTAGGCACGGCCTACGGCCACATTGCCCTGGGCGTGACGGATGCCTACGCCGCCTGCGAGAAGATCAAAGCTTCCGGTGGCAACGTGACGCGCGAAGCTGGCCCGGTCAAGGGCGGCAGCACCGTGATCGCTTTTGTGACAGACCCGGACGGTTACAAGATAGAGCTGATCCAGCGCGACGCCTGAAAATTGCGTGCATGCAACTTGACACGCGTGGCGCGCTGCTGGTTTTCGGTTCGGCGGTAGCCTGGAGTTTTGGCGGCGCGATTGCCCGCTTTCTGGAGGTCACCGACAGTTGGGTGTCCGTGTTCTGGCGCTCCACGTTTGCCTGCGCTTTTTTGCTGGGCTTCATGCTATGGCGCGAAGGACCGGGCGGCACACGCAAGCTGTTCGCCGCCATGGGCATCCCCGGCTTAGGCGTGGCCCTGTGCTTTGCGACCGCTTCCACCTGTTTTGTATTGGCCCTGTCGTACACCACCGTAGCCAATGTGCTGCTGATGCAGGCCGGCGTGCCGCTGATTGCGGCCCTGCTGGCCTTTGTGCTGTTTGGTGAAGCGGTGTCGCTGGCCACCTGGGGCGCCATCGCCTGCGTGATTGCGGGGGTGGGCATCATGGTGTCAGGCTCCATGAGCGGCAGCGTGTCGCCCGTGGGCGATGGGCTGGCGCTGCTGATCGCCGTGGTATTTGCCGGCGCCACCGTTATCACCCGACGCCACGCGCATGTGGTGATGATGCCCGCCGTTTGCCTGGGCACGCTGATCGCCGCTCTGGTGTCTGGCAGCATGGTGCACAGTTTTAGCGTAAGCACCAAAGATTTAGGCCTGCTGTTTCTGTTTGGCGCGGCCAACCTGGGCCTGGGCATGGCGCTGTTTGTTACCGGCGCACGGCTGATTCCATCCGCCTTGGCCGCGTTAATTGGGATTGTGGAACCGGTGCTAGGGCCGATCTGGGTCTGGCTGGTGCACGGCGAGGTGCCGGGCACCCGCACGCTGCTGGGCGGAACGATTGTATTTTTGGCCCTGACGGCCCACTTGGCTTGGCAGTTCCGCACACAAAACCGCCCTGCCCCCGCTACCGACCAAGCCCCCGACACCTTGCCGCCTGGCGCGGCCTGAGGTTTCATCCATCCGAAAAAATGCCCCTCTGCGCACGGCGTCGCGAGGGGCCTGGAAACCACACCCGTTTGGGCGAGGGAGTTTGAAAACGGAGCTTACTTTTTCAGCGCCTGGGTCGCACGCGCCAACTCGGTCACGCGGGTCCAGTCGCCAGCGGCCATGGCATCGCCGGGAACCAACCAGGAGCCGCCCACGCACACCACATTGGGCAGCGCCAGGAACTCGGGGGCGTTTTGCAGCGTCACACCGCCGGTGGGGCAAAAACGCACGTCAAAGAACGGGCCGCTCCAGGCCTTGAGCATGGCGGGGCCACCGGCCTGCATCGCGGGGAAAAACTTCAGTTCGGTAAAACCGTCTTCCTGCGCCATCATGATTTCGCTGCCGCTGGCCACACCGGGCAACAGCGCCAAACCGGCATCGCGACAGGCTTGACCCACGGCGCTGGTGTAACCGGGGCTCACGGCAAAGCGCGAACCGGCGTTGGCAGCGGCTTGCGCATCGGCCTTGGAACGCACGGTACCCGCGCCGACCACCGCCTCAGGCACTTCCCTGGCAATGGCCTCAATACAAGCCAGCGCCTGCGGGGTACGCAACGTCACTTCCAGCATGCGGACGCCTCCAGCCACCAGCGCGCGGGCCATGGGCACGGCGTGAGCCACATCGTTCAGCACGATGACCGGAATCACCGGCGCATCGGTCATCACTTGCAGAGCGGTGAATTTTTGGGCAGTACTCATAACAAATCCTTATTCAAAAAAATGCTGCGCGCATCAGAACCAGGTGCACGCACCCTGCTCTGCGGCCAGCGCGTTGCGGCGCATGTTGGCAAACAGTTCGCGGCCCATGCCTACGCCATTGGCGGCGTGCAGGGCTTCGGGCATGGAGGCCAGCGGGCGCTCGGCCCACTCGGCCGGGTCCACCAAAGCCTGCACGGTCTCGGCGGCGGCGTCCAGACGAATCACATCGCCATCGCGCACCTTGGCCAAGGGGCCACCGGCGGCGGCCTCAGGCGACATGTGAATGGCTGCGGGCACTTTGCCGGATGCGCCGCTCATGCGGCCATCGGTCACCAGAGCCACCTTGAAACCCTTGCCTTGCAATACCGCCATGGGCGGGGTGAGCTTGTGCAGCTCGGGCATGCCGTTGGCCTGGGGGCCTTGCCAGCGCACGACGCAAATCACGTCGCGGTCCAGTTCACCGGCCTTGAAGGCCACATGCAGCGCCTCTTGTGAGTCAAACACGCGGCACGGTGCTTCAATGACATGGCGGTCTTCGGGCACCGCAGAAATCTTGATCACGCTGCGGCCCAGGTTGCCTTGCAGCAGCTTCAAGCCACCGCTGGCGCTGAAGGGGTCGGACGCGGGTCGCGCCACGCTCTCATCCTTGCTGGCACCGGCATCGGTCCACTGCAGTTTGCCCTCAGCGTTGGCCGAAGGAATACTTGCGAACGCGCGCAAGCCACCGTTGCGCACGGTCAGCACATCGGAGTGCATAAAGCCGGCGTCGAGCAATTGGCCAATCACAAAACCAGGCCCGCCCGCAGCCTGAAACTGGTTCACATCGGCGCTGCCGTTGGGGTACACGCGGGTCAGCAGTGGCACCACGTCGGACAAAGCCGAGAAGTCGTTCCAGTCAATGAGGATGCCGGCAGCGCGAGCCACCGCCACCCAGTGAATCAGGTGGTTGGTGGAGCCGCCAGTCGCCAGCAGAGCCACCATGGCATTGACGATGCAGCGCTCGTCCACCAACTGGCCAATCGGGGCAAAGCGCTTCGCCTTGGTAATTTGCAGAACCGTGCGCACGGCCTCGCGGGTGAGTTCTTCGCGCACCGCATTGCCAGGGTTGATAAACGCGGTGCCGGGCACGTGCAGACCCATGGCTTCGAGCAGCATCTGGTTGCTGTTAGCGGTGCCGTAAAAGGTGCAGGTGCCGGGGCCGTGGTACGCGGCGGACTCGGCAGCCAGCAACTCTTCGCGGCCCACTAGACCTTGTGCAGCCTTTTCGCGCACCTTGGATTTTTCGTTGTTGGACAGGCCGGAAGTCATGGGGCCGGCCGGGACAAACACGGTGGGCAAGTGGCCAAAGTGCAGCGCCCCAATCAACAGGCCGGGCACGATCTTGTCGCACACGCCCAGCATCAGGGCCGCATCAAACACATCGTGGCTGAGCGACACGGCGGTGGACATAGCGATGGTGTCACGGCTGAAAAGGCTGAGTTCCATGCCCTCGAAGCCCTGCGTCACACCGTCGCACATGGCGGGCACGCCACCGGCCACCTGCGCCGTTGCACCGTTCTTGCGGGCCTCGTCTTTCACCACGTCCGGGTAATGCTGCAAGGGCGCGTGGGCCGACAGCAGGTCGTTGTAGGCGGTGACGATGCCGATGTTGGGCGCCTTCTCGGCCACCACCTTGAACTTGTCGCTGCCCGGCAGTGCGGCAAAGGCGTGGGCCACGTTGGCACAACCCATGCGCTCGGCACCGGGCTTGCGCTGCACCGCGGCTTCCAACTGCTTCAGGTACGCGCCACGCGTGGACGCACTGCGCTCCACGATGCGGCGGGTGACGGCTGCGACAGCCGGGTGCAATGCGGATGCGGGAGTGGGTGTGGCCATGGCGCGGTTCTCTCAAAATACGTTGTAACTAAATTACACAACGAATGGTAACTTGGAAACAAGAACTTGTGTGGCAGCTGAGTTACCAGTGAGGTACAGAACCTGCGGGCGAGGGTCTTAAGCGCCCGTTTTCTGCCTGAAAAGCGCGCGGGCACGTTCCAGATCCGCCAACGTATCGATGTCCATGACACAGCCCGGGTCATCCACCGGCCAGCGGGCCGACGGAAATGAAGCGGCCACGGCACTGGCCCCCGCAGCACCGTGCAGCGCGCGCAGCGCCTCACCGCAGCGCCGCGCAAATCGCACCGGATGACCGCGCTGCCCCTGGTAGTCCGGCACCAGCACATCAGCGTCAGTAGAAGCCCGCGCCAAGGCGAGCAAGGTTTGCGGGTCAATCAGCGGCAAGTCGGCCGGCAAGATCAGCCAGCCCGCGGCATCGGGGGCGGCGCGCACGGCGGCGGCAATGGAGTCGCCCATGCCGGGGTGGCCACGGTCTTCCAGATGCCAGGGCAAGCCGCTGGCACGTACCGCATCCAAGGTGCGTTCCAGCACAGTTTTCCCACACAGGTCCGCCCGCAATTTGTGGGTAGTGCCGCCCGAGGCGAGGAATCGCTCGCCGCGACCCGAGGCCAAAATCAGCAGGGTTGGAAGGGTTGCGCTTGCAGTCGGATTTGCCAACGGAGCCTCCCAGCCTAAAGCCACCGCTTAAGAGGTCGCACGAGCCGAATCGACCGTCGTTGCAGCGGCCTGGGGGCTCACCCTGTTTTTGACCTGAATGATTTCAGCCACGATGGACACCGCAATTTCTGCCGGCGTGCGTGCACCAATGCGCAGGCCCACCGGCCCGTGCAGGCGGTCGAGTTGCATGGGCGTGAGGTCGAAATGTTCGGCCAGCCGCTTCTTGCGCGCCTCCTGATTGCGCCGTGAGCCCAGCGCTCCTACATAGAAAGCCGGACTGCCCAGCGCCTCCAACAGCGCCATATCGTCGAGTTTGGGGTCGTGCGTGAGCGCCACGATGGCGGTATGCGCGTCCACCTGCAATTCGCGCACCACATCGTCCGGCATGCCTTGCAGGCGCCGCACTTGGGGCATGGGTTGGTCAAACAAGTTGTGGGCGTATTCCTCGCGGGGGTCGCACACCAGCACCTCAAAGTCCAACGCAGTCGCCATGGCCGCTACCGCGTAAGACAACTGGCCGGCGCCAATCAGCAACAAACGCCAGCGCGGCCCGAACAGCGTGGTCAGCGTCAGCCCGTCAAACTGCATGGTCTGGCCACGCACCGCAGGACGCAAAACCGACTCGCCATTGGCTAGTGTGAGGGTTCGCGACACCAACTGGTGACTGGCCGTGCGGTGCAGCACCTCGTCAATCCAGCCGGTGTGCAGCACCGGTTCCTGCACCAGGCGCAGGGTGCCGCCGCAGGGCAGCCCAAAGCGCGCCGCCTCTTCCTTGCTCACGCCATAGGCCATCATGGACGGTTTGCTTGCGCGCTCCTCGGCGGGCTGGTTCAGTGCGGCCTTGGTGCGGGCGATCAAATCGTCCTCCACACAACCGCCCGACACCGAACCGCTCACCACGCCATCATCCCGCACCGCCAACAAGGCCCCCGGAGGGCGCGGCGCGCTCCCCCAGGTTTCCACCACGGTCACCAGGGTGACCGCGTGCCCCGCCATACGCCACGCTTTGACGTCTTCCAATACGCGCAGATCCAGACTTTCCATGCTTTGCCTTCGTACGGCCTTGGGCCGGTTCATTGCTGTGCTTGTGCACTTCTACCAATGCCACGGAGCAGAATACGATGCCACATGCGTCCACACACCGGGGTTAGTCCCAGTGAATTGGGAATAATTCTCACATTGATACAAGCCACTTCAAAAAGAACTAAGCAATCTATGAAATCCATCGCAGAACTTCGCAAGAGCTATGAACGGGCTGAACTCGATGAAAGCGCATCGCACGCCGATCCGTTGCAGCAGTTTGATCAGTGGCTGAAGGAAGCCATCCAGAGCGAGGTGCCAGAACCCAATGCCATGACGCTGGCCACCGTCGGCAGCAACCTGCGCCCGTCGACGCGGGTCGTGTTGATCAAGGGTTACGACGCGCGCGGCATCGTCTGGTACACCAACTACGAAAGCCGCAAGGGCCGCGAGTTGGCTGGCAACCCGTTTGCCGCGCTGCAATTCCATTGGGTGGAGCTGGAGCGCGTGGTACGCATTGAAGGCAGCGTGGAGCGGGTTAGCAGCGAGGAAAGTGACACCTACTTCCACAGCCGCCCCTTGGATTCACGCATTGGAGCTTGGGCGTCACCACAAAGCGAGGTCATTCCCGGCCGTACCGTGCTGGTCACCAACGCTGCCAAATATGCGGCGCAATTCCTGCTGCAACCACCGCGCCCGCCGCATTGGGGCGGCTACCGGCTGAAACCGGACAACTGGCAGTTCTGGCAAGGCCGCAAAAGCCGTCTACACGACCGCCTGCGTTACACGCTGCAGGCAGACGGCGGCTGGCTGCGCGAACGGCTGGCACCGTAGCCAACCCGGCGCCGGGCTGCCCTTAGCCGGGAGTCCGGAACCGAGCGACTCACTTTACGGCCACCGCGTCGGTGATGCGGTAATACAAGCCGTAGGGGTCGTCTTTCAGCACGGAAAACTGCCCCTCCACCACGACCACTTCCATGGAGTATTTCACCGGCGTTTTGGTCTTGACCTCGACCATGCTTTCGGGCCCGCCAGGCAAGCAGAACGAGCAGGTCAAGGGCACCGAACTCAACAAGAAATGCTTTTGCTTTTCACCCGGCTCCAGCGGCATCATGAAACCCTGCACCCGTTGACTCTTCTGGTTGAGCGCCTGCACGTCGCTCGGGAACACCGGCAACACGCGGTTCTTTTCTGTCTTGGTCCTGACCGCGGTGAGCATGGACCAGGGCAGCACATCGGCACGGTCCTGCAAGGGAGCAAACGGACTATTCGGGCTGTGCACACCGGCACCGGTCCCCATTGGCACCCCGCTAGAGGCCAGCGAATCTTTGGATTGCGCCAGGGCGCTAGTGCCAGCCACCAAAAGAGCCATCAGGGTCCAAACCAAACGAAAAATGTGCTGCATAAAGTTACCGTGACTGAAGAAGTTCAAGAACACTGACGCGGTAGGCTCCCCATGCGGGCAGCAACGCGGCACCGACCGACACCAGCAGAGCCAGCCCGGGCACCACCCACAAAACGCCGGGCCAGACGGTGCCACCAATCAGCAGCGAATTATCCAACTGCAGGCCCCACGCCAGCGCATAAGCAAAGCATTGCCCCAACGCCAGACCGGCCACAGCAGCCAGCAAGCCCAACCATGCGGCCTCCAGCAGCAGCAAGCCCGCAATGCGTGCCGGTGGCGCGCCCAACATGCGCAACAAAGCCAGATCGCCCCGGCGCTCTCGCACCGCGCTCAACAAGGCAATGAAAACGCTAAGTGCCGCCGTCAGCAGTAAGACCCCTGCAAAGGCCCGCAGAACGTCGGTGCCGAGCCCCAGCATCTTGAGCAGCCGGCTGATTTCAACGGCGGGCGAAGCTGCCTGCATGTCGGTCGTGGTATTCACCCATCGCGGGAAACTCATAGCGGCCAGGGGCGTCTTGTATTGCACCAGGGCCATGGTGACTTCGCGCGCGGCATCGGAATCGGATTGGGATTCGGCAGCTTCATGCTCGGCCGCGTGATCATGATCCGCCCCCTCAGCTTCATCGCCATGGTCGTGCGCTGCAGGGGCCGCAGGCGGCTCATGCACTTGCCAGACCGAAGCCAGATCGGTCAGCAACAAACGGTCCAGTACATTGCCACCCGGCGCCAGAATGCCTACGACGGTGTAGCGCTGGTCCCCATGGGCATGCCCACCGGCACCCAGACCGTGGGAGCCCGAAAAGCTGCTGCCCACCGATAGCCCCAGCTTCTTTGCAGCCTGCGCGCCAACCACCACCTGCATGGGTGCGTCCCACATGCGGCCCTGCGCCAGACTGGCGCCATAGTGCGTGGCGTAGGCCGCAGTAGTCCCGACAATGCGAAACCCCTGCAGGTTGTCACCCAGACTGAGCGGAATCACTTGCGCAATCAAGGGGTTGCGCTCCAGGTCCCGCACTGCCTTGAGGCGCACGTTGCCCGGTGGCACATCAATATGAAAAACGCCCGACAAAATGAGTTGCATTGGGCTGCCCTTGGCCCCTACGACCGCGTCAATGCCCGCCAGATCACGTTCAAACGCCTGGTTGAGTTGATGCGCCACCAACAGCAGGAACGCCATCGAAGACAAGCCCAAACTCAACAAAACGATATTCAGGGTGGTACCGAGCGGGCGTGACCACAGGTAGCGCCAGGCAAATGCCAGCGCTCTCATGCGACGCCTCCCGCCATAGCCGGGCGCACCAAACGAAGGGTTTCAAAGCCGGGCTGACCTTGTGCGTCCGGTGGAATCAACCGGGCCACGCGGGCATCGTGGGTGGCGATCACCAACGTGGCGTGCTGACGCGCGGCGGTCTGCAGCAACAACTGCACCGCATCGGCGGCGGCTTCGTCGTCCAGACTGGCGGTGGGTTCGTCGGCCAGCAGCACCTGCGGTTGCATCAGCACGGCACGGGCCAGCGCCACCCGCTGCGCCTGTCCGCCCGAGAGTTGTGCGGGTCGCCGGTGCGCAAGGTCGGACACACCCAGCGCTTCGAGGGCGGTTTGAATGGCCACACGGTCTTGCGGGCGTCCGCTGGCCCATTGCGCCATGGCCAGGTTTTGAAAAACAGTTAATGCTTCACTCAGGTGCAGCCTCTGGGGCAGGAACCCCAGAGTGCGAGCGCGCCAGGCGTCGGCCACCGCGCCATTCAAAGCGTGCAACGCCTGCCCTGCAACCACCAATTCCCCGGCACCGGGCGCTACCAGCGCCGCGGCCAAAGCCAGCCAAGTGGATTTGCCGCAGCCGGAAGGGCCGCTCAGCAGCAAGACCGAGCCCTGCTTCACTTCCACATCCGGGAAGTGAAGCAAAGGCCCTTGCGGGTACTGAAACTGAAGACCGGTGCTGCGAATCATGGGCGCAAGCTTAGCGGTTGCACGTAAACGCCGGATGAACCCATCGGTTCAACTCCGCACACGAACCAAGTCGTTACTCCTTTTGGAGTCGCACAAAAGTCTTGCGAAACTTCGCCACCTTGGGCGCTGCCACGGCCATGCAATAGCCCTGGTTGGGGTTGCGCGCAAAAAAGTCCTGGTGGTAGGGCTCGGCCGCAGCGTAGTTCGCCAGGGGCACGACTTCGGTCACCACCGGGCTGCGGTACACCCCGCTGGCAGCCAGTTCAGCCAGTACCTCGCGGGCAATGACCTCTTGCGCGGGCGTTGTGAAGTAAATGCCGCTGCGGTATTGGGTGCCCACATCAGCCCCTTGCCGGTTCAAGGTAGTGGGGTCGTGAATCACAAAGAATATTTCCAGCAGCTCGCGGGTCGTAACCTGCGCCGGGTCGTAAACCAGCTTGACCACCTCGCAGTGGCCGGACTGTCCTGTGCAAACCATCTCGTAGGTCGGGTTGGGCAGGCTGCCATTGCAGTAGCCCGACTCCACATCCGCCACGCCCCGCACCTGGGTGTAAACCGCCTCCGTGCACCAAAAGCAGCCACCGCCCAGAACCAGGGTTTGCATTGCGTCCGTCATGAAATCTCCGTTTTGTTAGGTCACACTACAGCCATATTACGCCGCCGCGTTTGCCCCTGAAGGGCGCCCTGAATTGACACCCCATTGCGGCAAAAGCTACACTAATAACCAATCAGTCATTAAATTTCATGTCGGAAAACTGCCCCATTTGCCAGATCGTCAGCACCGTACGTGCCAAGCGCGAGCGCCGCAAAGAAGCACGTCCGGGTGAATTGCTGGACGCGGCGCTGGACTTGTTTCTGGAAAAAGGCTTTGCCGCCACCCGCGTGGAAGAGGTCGCCCAGCGCGCCGGCGTGTCCAAGGGAACCCTGTTCTTGTATTTCAGCAGCAAGGAAGAACTGTTCAAGGCGGTGGTGCGGGAAAACATTTCCGGGCGCTTTGCCGAATGGGGTGAGGAACTCAAGACCTTTGAGGGCAATAGCGAGGAGTTGCTGCGCTACTGCGTGACAAGCTGGTGGGAGCGCGTGGGGGCCACCAAGGCGTCTGCCTTGCCCAAGCTGATGATGAGCGAAGCCGGTAACTTCCCGGAGCTGACCGACTTTTTTCAAAAGGAAGTGGTGCAACCGGGCAACGATTTGCTGCAACGTATCTTGCAGCGGGGCGTCGACCGGGGTGAGCTGCGCGCCACCGACCCGGTGTATGGCGTTTACAGTTTGCTGGCACCCATGATCTTCTTAAACCTGTGGAAGCACGGGCGCGGCAGCTGCGGCGACGCACGGGTGCAGCTCGACCCGCAACAATACATCGCATCCCTCATTGACACCCTTTTGTATGGCCTGAGCACACGCCAACCCGCCCCCTCATCCAACAATCAAAAAAGAACCCCATGAAGCTCCCGATCAAATGGCTGGCCGCTGGTGCCGTTGTTGCCCTGCTGGCACTGGGCATCGCCCGCGCCTTGCACTCGCGCGAGGCGTCCAAGCAGGCCCTCGAAGCCCAGCAGGCGGCCCAAAAGCAGCAAGCCTCTGTTGAAGTCGTCGCATCGGATCTGTTGCAGGCCCAGCATTTGGAGCTGACGCAGGCCCTGCCGATCACGGGAGCGCTGAAAGCGGTGAACGCTGCCTTTATCAAAGCCCGGGTTGCAGGTGAACTCCAAGGCTTGGGCGTGCGCGAAGGCGACTTTGTGAAAGCCGGTCAGGTCGTGGCCCGCATCGAGCCCACCGAATACCAGGCCCGTCTGCGCCAAGTCCAACAACAGGCAGAGGCGGCGCGAGCGCAAGTGGATATTGCACAGCGCAGCCTGGACAACAACAAGGCCCTGGTCGACCAGGGCTTTATCTCGCGCACCGCGCTGGACACTTCGCTCAACACCTTGGCCTCGGCACAGGCCAATTACAAGGCAGCCCAGGCGGGTGCCGATGTGGCCGGCAAGGCGCTCGACGATGCGATGCTGCGTGCGCCCATCAGCGGCCAGATTTCGCAACGACTGGCGCAAAACGGGGAACGGGTTGGCGTCGATGCGCGGGTGCTGGAAGTCGTGGACCTGCGCGCGCTGGAACTCGAAGTGACGTTGAGCGCTGCCGATTCGGTAGGCGTTCGACCCGGCCAAGTCGCCACCTTGACCATTGAAGGCATGGCCCAGCCGCTGCGCGCCAAGCTGGTGCGTATCAACCCCAGCACGGTGGCCGGTAGCCGCTCGGTGCTGGCTTACCTGGCTGTGGACGCGAGCGCCGGACTGCGCCAGGGCTTGTTCGCCCAAGGCACGCTGGCCACCGGCCAGGTCAAGGTGCTGGCGGTACCGCTGGATGCCGTGCGCACCGACAAACCCCAACCGTATGTGCAGATCGTCGCCGATGGCAAGGTAGTGCATGCCCGTGTCACGCTGGGTGCACGCGGTGACTACAAGGGCGCTGCCATGGTCGAAGTGCAGGGGCTTCCCGAAGGGGCGGCCGTGCTGGCCGGTGCGGTCGGCGCGCTGCGAGAAGGCACCCTGATCAAAGCCGCGATGGGTAAATCCTGATGTGGTTTACACGCGTTAGCCTCAAAAACCCGGTCTTCGCCACCATGGTCATGCTGGCCCTGGTGGTGCTGGGCCTGTTCTCCCTGCAGCGCCTACAGGTTGACCAGTTCCCCAACATCGACTTTCCGGTGGTGGTGGTCACGGCCGAATACCCCGGAGCTTCGCCCGAAGTGGTGGAGAGCGAGGTCTCCAAAAAGATTGAAGAAGGCGTTAACTCGATTGCCGGCATCAAGGCCCTGACTTCCCGCAGCTACGAAGGCCAGTCGGTGGTCATTCTGGAGTTCGATCTCGCCATTGACGGACGCAAGGCTGCCGAAGATGTGCGCGAAAAAGTCGCCGCCATCAAACCACTGTTGCGCTCCGAAGTGAAAGAGCCGCGCGTGCTGCGCTTTGACCCTTCCGCGCGGGCCATCTGGTCGGTAGCCGTCATTCCCGATGCCACTACGGCACAAGGCCGGGTGCCGGACGCCGTCGAACTCAGCAACTGGGCGGAGCAAACCCTGCAAAAGCGCCTAGAAAACGTGCGTGGTGTGGGTTCGGTCACGGTGGTGGGCGCGACCAAGCGCGAAATCAATATTTACCTGAACCCGCAGGCGCTGGAGGCGCTGGGCATTACGCCCGATCAGGTGGTCTCTGCGGTCGCCAGCGAGAACCAGGAGGTGCCGGTCGGCACCATCAAAGACACCCAACAGGAGCGCGTGATTCAGATCGAGGCCCGCATGAAACGGCCCGAAGACTTTGGCCGCATCATTGTGGCGCGCCGCAATGGCGTACCGGTGCGCGTGGACCAACTGGCCCGCGTGGTGGATGGCGCTCAGGAGGTGGACAGCCTGGCGCTTTACAACGGCCAGCGCACGCTGCTGATGAACGTACAGAAGTCGCAGGACGAAAACACCATTGCGGTGGTGGATGGCCTGCAAAAAACCCTGGTCGAGATACAAAAGCAATTGCCCCCCGGCGTCCGCCTCGAACCCATCACCGATGGCTCGCGCATGATCCGCGTCTCGGTGGAAAACGTGCGACGGACCCTGATTGAAGGTGCGTCGCTTACGGTGCTGATTGTTTTCCTGTTCCTCAACTCCTGGCGCTCCACCGTCATCACCGGCCTGACCCTGCCGATCGCGCTGATTGGCACCTTCTTTTTCATGAACCTGTTTGGCTTCACCATCAACATGATCACGTTGATGGCGCTGAGCCTGTGCGTGGGCCTGCTGATTGACGATGCCATCGTGGTGCGGGAAAACATCGTGCGGCACGTGGCCATGGGCAAGCACGCCTACCAGTCGGCGCTCGATGGCACCCAGGAAATCGGTCTGGCCGTGCTGGCCACCACGCTGTCCATCGTGGCGGTGTTTCTGCCCATCGGCTTTATGGGCGGCATCATCGGCAAGTTTTTTCACGAGTTCGGGCTGACCATCGTGGCGGCCGTTCTGATTTCGATGTTTGTGAGCTTCACGCTCGACCCCATGCTGTCCAGCATCTGGGAAGACCCCAGCATTGCAGAGCATCAAAAGGGCGGCCCGCCGCGTGGCTGGTACGAAAAAACCATTGGCCGCGTCACCGGCTGGTTTGACACCGCCACCGAGCAAATGGCGCAGGGCTATCAAGGCATTCTGCGCTGGTCGCTGGTCCACAAGCTGGCAACCCTGGGTATCGCACTGGCCATCTTTGTGACCAGCATTTTCATGGTGCCGCTGCTGGGGACCGAGTTCGTGCCCAAGGCAGACTTTTCGGAAATGTCGATCAACTTTTACACGCCGGTGGGCTCCTCGCTGGAGGCCACCGAGGCGCGCACGCGCCAGGTGGAGGCAGTGATTCGCGAATTCCCCGAGGTGCGCTACACCCTCTCCACCATCAACACCGGCAACGCCCAGGGCAAGATGTACGCCAGCGTGTATGTGCGGCTGGTGGACCGCAAGGCACGCAACCGCAGTGTGGACCAGATGTCGGTGGTGCTGCGCAACCGGCTGGCCGGCATTGCCGGCGTGACCGTCACCCATGCCGGCCTGCTCGACCCGGTGGGCGGCAACAAACCCATCACTTTCTCCATCTTGGGCACGGACACCGGCGAGCTCGAACGCCTGACCGTCCTGGCCATGGAAAAGATACGCGGCGTGCCGGGCCTGGTGGACCTGGATTCCAGCGTCAAACCCAACAAACCCACGCTGGACATTCAAGTGCGGCGCGATGCGGCCTCGGATCTGGGCCTCAACATCAGCCAGATTGGCAACGCCCTGCGTACCCTGGTCGCCGGTCGGACGGTGGGCAACTGGCGCGCCCCCGACGACCAGACTTACGACGTGAATGTGCGCCTGGCCCCCGAGGCCCGGAACAGCGCAGAAGACATGGCGCAACTGCCCTTTACCCTGACCAACCCGGATGGCAGCACGCGCCTGGTACGCCTCAACCAGATTGCCAACGTGGTGCCGTCCACCGGCCCGAACCAGATCAACCGGCGTGAACTGACGCGCGAGGTCGCCATTACGGGAAATGTCTCGGGCCGCTCCGCCGGCGAAATATCCGCCGACATCAAGGCCGCGATGGACACCATCGCCATGCCGCCGGGATACCGCTACCAGTTCAGTGGCTCCACCAAGGACATGGCCGAATCGTTTGCCTATGCCATCTCGGCGCTGGCCATGGCGGTCATCTTCATCTACATGATTCTGGCCAGCCAGTTCAAGAGCTTCCTTCAGCCGTTGGCCCTGATGACCGCCCTGCCACTCACGCTGATCGGCGTCGTGCTGGCCCTGCTGATGTTCAACTCCACCCTGTCTATGTTCTCGGTGATTGGTGTGGTGATGCTGATGGGTCTGGTCACCAAAAACGCCATTCTGTTGGTGGACTTTGCCATCCGGGCGCGTGAGGGGCTGCTGGACGACAAGGGGCAACTTCAACCCGGCATGGAGCGCAATGCGGCCCTGCTGATGGCGGCCCGCGTGCGACTTCGCCCCATTTTGATGACCACGCTGGCCATGATCTTCGGCATGGTGCCGCTCGCCTTTGCCCTGACCGAAGGCTCGGAACAGCGTGCGCCCATGGGGCAAGCCGTGATCGGTGGCGTCATCACCTCGTCCCTGTTGACGCTGGTGGTGGTGCCGGTGGTCTATTGCTACATGGATGATCTGGCGCAATGGGCCCGTCGGGTTTTAGCCCCCGGCAAAAACACAGTCAATTAAAATTGCTTACAATCCTTTTATATACCCCCTAGGAGTATTTTTATGCCTTCCCTGAACGTCCAAACCGCCCGCTTCAACATGATCGAACAGCAGATCCGCCCCTGGAACGTGCTGGACGCCGGTGTTCTGGAATTGCTGGCGTCCATGCGCCGCGATGCTTTCGTGGCCGATGCGCACAAGGCGCTGGCCTATGCCGACCTGGAAATCCCGCTGGCTGGAGGCCAGTGCATGCTGGTGCCCCGCCTGGAAGCCCGTCTGCTGCAAGACCTGGGTGTGAAAAAGACCGACAGCGTGCTGGAAATCGGCACCGGCTCCGGCTTTCTGACCGCCCTGCTGGCGCATCAGGCTGCCCGCGTTCTGTCGCTGGAACTGGTCCCCGAACTGGTGGCCTTTGCCAAGAGCAACCTCGACAAGGCCGGTATCACCAACGCCGATGTGCGCCAGGCCGATGGCTCCCAGGGCGCTGCGGCCCAGGGCCCGTTTGACGTGATCGTGCTGGGTGGCTCGGTGGCCCAGGTGCCGCACAACCTGCTTGAGCAACTCAAGGTCGGTGGTCGTCTGGCAGCCGTGGTGGGCGATGAGCCCGTCATGCGCGCCACCATCGTGACCCGCACCAGCGCAACCGACTTCCGCACCTCGGAACCCTGGGATTGCGACGCACCGCGTTTGCAAAACTTTGCCGAGCCGTCACGCTTCAACTTCTGATTTCTTTCACACTCCCAAGCCTATGATTTCTCAATTCCGCCCCAAAGACCTCGCAACCTGGTTGGCTCAAGTGCGCCCACAGGGTGAACCGGTGGTGCTCGATGTGCGCGAGCCGTCTGAGTTGGCGGTTGCGAGCATCAAGGCCGATGGTTTTACCTTGCTCACGATACCCATGGGCACGGTCCCGGTGCGTCTGGCCGAATTGGACCCCAAGCGGCCGATTGCCTGCATCTGCCACCACGGTGGACGCAGCATGCAGGTCGCCCACTTTCTGGCCAGCCGGGGTTTTGACAACGTAGCCAATATTGCCGGCGGCATCCATGCCTGGTCTGCGGAGCTGGACCCCAGCATCGCAACCTATTGAAGCGTTTGAAGCCGCCCGTTTACTGTCTTACTGAAAGTTCCCCATGACCCGCACCTCCCCGCTTAACCGCTCGACCCTGTTGCCTTTGCTGGTGGCGTTGGGCGCCGCCTTTTCCGGAACGGCGCAGGCCCAAAGCCTGGTGGAGTTGTTTGATGCGGCCAAGTCGTTCGACGCGACCTACCAGTCGGCACGCTCGCAAGCCCAGGCGACCCTTGCCAAGGGCGAACAGGCCCGCGCCGGACTGCTGCCCAGCGTCGGACTGGACGCCTCGGCGACCCAGTCGTCACAAGACAGTTCTTTGAGCTCCCAGAATGGCAAGAGCATTGGGATTCAAAGCGCCAAGATATCCGCCAAGCAACCGCTGTTTAACCTCGCCAATACGGCCGTTGCCGAACAGGGCAAGAAGTCGGCGGCTCTGGCGCAATTCCAGTTGCAAGCGGCCGAGCAAGACCTGATCGTGCGGGTCAGCCAGGCCTATTTTGATGTGCTGGCGTCCACCGACAGTCTCACCACCATTCGCAGTCTGAAGGCGGCGACAGCCGAGCAACTGGCCTCGGCCAAGCGCAACTTTGAGGTGGGCACCTCCACCATCGTCGACACCCGGGATGCCCAGGCGCGCTACGACCTCGTCGTGGCACAGGAACTGGCCGCCGAAAACGACCTGCGGGTCAAGTCACTGGCACTGGACCAACTGGTGGGCAAGAGCGGCACAGCGCCCAAAGCCCTGCGCGCGCCGGTGCAACTGCCTGCGGTGCAGCCTACCGACGTGGGCCCCTGGGTCGAACAGTCCGAAGCCAACAGCCCCGCCGTCCAGCAGGCCCGCATTGCCCTGGAAGTGGCCCAACTGGAAACCCAAAGGGCCGAATCCGGTCACAAGCCCACGCTGGACCTGATTGGCAGCTATGGCATCACCAACAACACCGGCAGTACCCAATTCAACTCTGACTACAGCACCAATGTGGCCACAGTCGGGCTGACCTTTAACCTGCCCCTGTTTGCCGGCTATGCCATCCAGAACCGTGTGAAGGAAACGCTGGCCCTGGAAGACAAGGCCCGCAGCGACCTTGAGGCCGCCAAGCGCGCTGTGGCGCAGGGCACACGCGCCGCCTTCTTCGGTGTGCAAAGTGGTCAGTCACAAGTCAAGGCCTTTGAAGCGGCCGAAACCTCCACCCAAAGTGCGCTCGATGCCAACAAGCTCGGCTACCAGGTGGGCGTGAAGATCAACATCGATGTGTTGAACGCGCAAAGCCAGTTGTTTGACACCAAGGCCAAACTGGCCAAGGCGCGCTACGACGTGTTGGTAGGTGGGCTCAAACTGCGCCAGGCCAGCGGCGTGCTGAAGTCCGAAGACCTGCAACCGATCAACGCCCAACTGGCGCAATAAGCCCAAGCGGCTGCGCCAGGCCGGAGCTTGGCGCTGGGGCGGTGAAACCGCCCCAACTCAATGGCTGTTTTCTGAAAACTGCAGCAGCAAATTGCGGCAGGTGCCGGCTTGGACCCTATGCGCGATGCTGTCTTTGCTGATTTTGAAAACCAGGTCTTGCGCCAAACGCTGGCTCACAAAGTTGAACTCGACATTCCCCAACCCTGCGCTGGTTCCGGAAAAGTCAAGCGTGTCAGCCTTTTCATCGAAGAGTTTGTGCAAGCCGAAATGCCGGCAATCTCTTGCCATGCGGTCATACGCCGCATGCACCTGGGGCGTACCACCCTGAAGCACGCCCATTACATTGCCGCGCTGGCACAGGAACATTCCGTGAATACCATCCCGCGTATTGTTTTGGGATGAGACCTGAAGAATTCCGGGCAACTCGTGGCCGAATTCATTGGTAAGGCTGCTCACAAAAACCAAATGCGCCAAATTCATTGGTTCCCCCATAGCAACTATGAAAAGTAAATCCGCTGCAAGGGTGCCAGCCCCCCGACAAACGACACGTGCTTGATTGTTCGTAAATCATACTGATTCAGGACACCTTCCGCACCCAAAAATCGAGTTCTCCCTACCCGCCAGCGGCCCTTGGCGGGAGCTGCGTCGACAACTGGCAAAAATGAAAATAGACATTTCAATGGGGTTTGGTACAGTCGCCGCTGAGACCGGCTTGCCGCTAACGACTACAACACGATGACACACCGCATTCCCGCGCGGCGCCAGGCCCTGGCGCTGGCTTTTTCCGCCTTCTTGCCGGCCATTGCGTCGGCCCAAGAAAAGCCTCTGGTCATCGGCGTTTTGAACCAGCAATCGATCAGCAAGACCGCGGAAAAGTGGAACCCCATCCTGCGCTACCTGAGCGAAACCACCGGCCTGCACTTCACCTTGCGCATGGGTCCAACCGTACAGGACACCAATGCCATGATGGGCCGTGGTGAGTTTGATCTGGTGTTCTCCAACCACAACTTCCGTCCCGAATACGACGGCGTGTACAAGGTTCTGGCGCGCTGGAGTGAGCGACCCATTTACTGCGTAATTGCCGTGCTCCAAAGCAGTTCCATCAAGTCGCTGAAGGACCTGCAAGGCAAGCGTGTGGTGTTTCCCTCGCGCAACGCCTTTGTCGGCTATGCGGTGCCGATGGCGGCTTTGAAGCGCGCCAAGATTGCCATCGAACCCAGCTTTGCAGCCCATCAGGAAGGCGCCCTGGCGCAACTCAAGGCCGGTGGCGTGGACGCGGCGGCTGTCAACTCTAGGCTGCTGACGCGTTACGCGGCCTTGAACGGCCTGAACTACCGCGAAATCTATACCTCAGAAGGCTACGCCGACTTGCCGATTTCGGTGCACCCACGGGTGCCTGCCAGTCAAGTCCAAGCCATTCGCCAAGCGCTAACCAGCATGCGGGACAACCCCAAAGCAGCGGAAGCCCTGACAGCCGGCGACTTTGAGGGATTTGTGCCGGCAACCGAGCGCACCTATGAAAACGCCCGCAAGGTCTACAAACTAGGGATTGACTAAGGCGAGGTCAGCCCACCGGCGCGCCCGTGCTAGCCCACCAATGAGCCCAAGGCCTGCAGTGTGCGCTGCGTGGCACCTTGGTGCGTCAGGCTCCAGGTCAACGCAGCACTTCGCGTTCGGTCCAGGCCGTGGATATCAGCCACCAAGGCGCAGGCTCGACCGACCGCCTCGGTCAAGTCGGCACAGCGCAGAGCCGCCCCATCGGCCTCGGCCATTTCGGCCGCTTGGGCAAAGTTAAAGGTATGCGGTCCCATCAACACAGGACACGCGCTAGCCGCAGCCTCAATCAGGTTTTGCCCTCCCAGCGGTGCAAAGCTGCCGCCAAGCAAGGCCACATCCGCCAGCCCGTAATACAAGGCCATTTCTCCCAGCGAATCACCGAGCCAGATATCGGCCGCCTCCGGCCCCGCTTGCCACGACGAGCGGCGCGACACGCTATAGCCGGCGGCCACAAACAAACTCGCGACCTCGTCAAAACGCTGCGGATGCCGGGGCACGATCAGCCATTGCACGCCGGTCACCGGCCGGGCCCGCAGGGCATCGATCAGCATCTGCTCCTCGCCTTCGCGCGAGCTGGTGAACATCAGCACCGGCTGTGATTGGGCCGCATGCCAACTGCGCCCCTTGGCCAACAAACTGGCATCGGGCGCCGCGTCAAATTTCAAGTTTCCGGTAACCGCTTGCACGGTGGCTCCCAGCGCGCGCAGGCGCGTGGCATCGCTTTCGGTTTGGGCCAGCACCCGGTGCAGGCCGGCATAGGCCGGGCGCGAAAGCCAGCGCAGTTTGAGTGCCTGGTGCATCGACTTTTCGCTCATACGCGCATTCACCAGACACAGCGGTACACCCGCCTCGCTGCAAGCGGCCACCAGGTTCGGCCAAACTTCGGTTTCCATCAGCAGGCCCACACGCGGTCGGAACTGTTGCAAGAACCGCCGCGCAGCCGCCGGCGTATCCCAGGGCTGCCAGACCTGCACATCACCCGGCTGCAGCAAGGCTCGGCCCTGTTCGCGCCCGGTCGCCGTGCCATGCGTCAGCAGCAAACGCATGCCAGGGTGTTGCGCGCGCAGCGCTGCCACCAACGCCGCAGCCGCCCGCGTCTCGCCGAGCGACACCGCATGCAGCCACACCAAGCGGGATGCGCCCTCCAACGGCTCGGCCGGCTGCTCGTATGCTCCAAAGCGTTCTTCAATGGCCTCGCCATAGCCCGGTTCCTGCACGGCGCGGCGCGCGAGCTTGCGCCGCAGCAAGGGCTGGGCCGCCCACAAGGCCAGCGAATACAGGGAGCGCATCATTGGCACAAGACCGGCGTGCCCAGCGCATCCCAGGCCTGCCAGACAGCGTCCACATCGGGCGTGGGTTGGGCAAACACGCTGACCTGTCGGGCGTTCTGCACGCCGGTGCGCCAGGCGGTGTCAAAGTTATAAATCTGCACATGCGCCAGGCCGAGGGCCACCGCTATGTGGCTGAGGCCGCTGTCCACGCCAATCACCCCGGCGCAATGCGCCATGGTGTCGGTCAGGGCGTCGAGCGACATGGTCGGCCAGACCCAGGCGTCGCTCAGTTCGGCGGCAATTTGCTCGCTTACCGCTTTCTCAGCAGCGCTGCCATGGGCCAGCGCCACACAAAAGCCGCTGTGGTTCAGGCGTTTGCCCAGTTCGATCCATGACGCCAGCGGCCATTCCTTGTCGGCGCGGGAGGTGCCATGCACCAGCGCCACCACCGACTTGCGCGGTGCAAACGGATTGACCGCCGCGCCGGGGTTGGCCAGCAAAGCCCGCTTCTTGCGCTCCTGCGGCGGCTTGGCGGCCAGCGGTCCGGCATGCAACCCAAAAGTTGCCTGGCCCTGCAAGGAATAGCCCAGCGCCTCGGCGCACAGCCGCCGCGCGCGCTCCACCGCGTGCACATGCGGCTCCAGCGTGACGGCCTTGTCGGCCACCCAGCGCGTGGGCGCTTCGTAACTGGAGCCGTCGGTGCGGTTGGCCATGGCATAGCGCAGGCCGCCCACCTTGGTCTGCGCCAGCCAGACCACCAGCGCCGACTTGGTCAGCCCCTGCAGATCGAGCACGGCGTCGTAAGCCTGGCTCTGCAAATCGGCCTTGAAGGCGGCCCACTCAAAGCGCGTTTGCGCCGAAAAAAGATTCTTGGTCCACTGGCGCAAGGCGCAGGGAATCACCCGCTCCACGCCCTCGCAGCGCGCTACCAGCGGTGCAAAGCTGCGCTCCACCACCCAGTCAATGCGGGCCTGAGGCAGCGCGCGGCGAATGTCCTGCACCGCCGCCATGGCGTGCACCACATCGCCCAGCGACGACAGCTTGACGATCAGGATGCGCGGCGCAGGATGGGACGCCAGACTCAATGCGCAGATTCCTCAAACTTCGCATCGGGCTTAACCGAGCGTAGCAACTCCAACATGGCGGCCTGAATGCGCTCCAGTGCGGCCTGGGTGTGCCCCTCAAAGCGCAGCACCAGCACCGGTGTCGTGTTGGAGGCGCGCACCAACCCGAAGCCATCGGGCCAGTCCACGCGCAGGCCGTCAATGGTGTTCACGACCGCCGGCGCTGCAAAGTTGGCCTTGGCCACCAGTTGGTCGACCAGACCGTGGGCCGTACCCTCGGCGCAGGGCACGTTGAGTTCAGGCGTCGAGAAGCTGGTGGGCAGCGCGTCGAGCAGAGCACCGATGTCGGCTGAACGACTGACAATTTCCAGCAAACGGCAGCCTGAATAGGTGCCATCGTCAAAACCGAACCAGCGCTCCTTGAAGAAGATGTGGCCGCTCATTTCGCCGCCCAGGGGCGAACCAATCTCGCGCATCTTGGCCTTGATCAGCGAGTGGCCGGTCTTGAACATCAGCGCCTTGCCGCCGGCCGCTTCAATGGCGGGAGCCAGCCGCTGCGAACACTTCACGTCAAAAATAATCGTGCCACCAGGCACCCGCGAGAGCACGTCCTGTGCGAACAGCATCATCTGGCGGTCGGGGTAAATGTTGTTGCCGTCCTTGGTGACGATGCCCAGGCGGTCGCCGTCGCCATCAAATGCCAAGCCCAGATCGGCGTCGCCGGCCTTGAGCGCGGCAATCAGGTCGCGCAAGTTCTCGGGCTTGCTGGGATCGGGATGGTGGTTGGGAAAATTGCCATCCACTTCGCTGAACAACTCAGTTACTTCGCAGCCAATGGCGCGCAGGATGCCGGGTGCCGACGCACCGGCCACGCCGTTGCCGGAGTCCACCACAATCTTCAGGGGCCGTGCCAGCTTGATGTCGCCCACAATGCGCGCGGTGTAGTCGGCCAGCACATCCACGTGACGGCAAGCACCACCACTCTGCAGCTTCCAGCTCTCGGCCTCAATCATCTGGCGCAGCGCCTGGATCTCGTCGCCGTAAATCGCCTTGCCCCCCATCACCATCTTGAAGCCGTTGTAGTCACGCGGGTTGTGGCTGCCGGTCACCTGAATGCCGCTGGCACACAGCGTGTTAGCCGCAAAGTACAGCATGGGCGTGGTGACCATGCCCACGTCAATCACCTGCACACCCGCTTCGACCAGCCCCAGAATCAGCGCGGTCGACAGCATCGGCCCGCTCAAGCGGCCATCGCGCCCCACGGCTACCGTAGTTTGGCCTTGCGCCATGGCCACGGTGCCGAATGCGCGCCCCAGACCCAGCGCTACGTCTTCGTTCAAAGTGGAGGGGACAATGCCCCGAATGTCGTAAGCCTTGAAGATGCCGGCATTGATTTGCATGGAGTGCCCTTGTTTTGCTTGGTTTTGACGGGGTCGCAACCACCGTTTTGATCGCCTCGATTGTAGGTGCTGACGCAGGCAGGCAGATGTCCGAAAACGGCCAATTCTGGGGTGCTGTCTGCGTATCATGCGAGGCATGCCCACACCCACCGCACCACTGGACGACGACGCCTGCTACCTCGCGCTCAAGGCCCGCGATGCGCGCTTTGACGGCCGGTTCTTTACCGGCGTCAGCAGCACCGGCATTTACTGTCGCCCGGTGTGCAAGGTGCGCACACCCAAGCCGGAGAACTGCCGGTTCTTCACGCTGGCGGCTCAGGCGGAACAGGCGGGTTTTCGGCCCTGCCTGCGCTGCCGGCCCGAGATTGCGCCCGGTGGCCGCTGGAATGCGGCGTGGTCGACCCAGGACGCTTCCCGCATCCTGGCGCACCAGGCGGCGGATTTGCTGGATCGGGCGGTGCAAACCGGCCAGGCGGGTGGCATGCCCGAAGTAGCCGAGCAGCTCGGCGTGAGCGCGCGCCACCTGCGTCGCATTTTTGAGGCGCAATGGGGCATTTCACCCCTGCAATACCTGCAAACGCGCCGCCTGCTGTGCGCCAAGCAGTGGCTGACCGACACCGATTTACCGATGGGCCAAGTGGCCACCTTAAGCGGGTTTTCCAGCCTGCGCCGCTTTAACGCGGCCTTTGTGGCGCACTACCGGCTGCAACCGCGCGCCTTGCGCAAGGCCGGAGCGGAAACGCCAACCGGGGTGCCAGCAAACGCCATGGGAGCCAAAGGCGTACCGGGCCTGCGCCTGCAGGCTAGCTACCGCCCGCCTTACGACGTGGCGGCCTTGCTCAGCTTTCTGCAGCAACGTGCCATTGCCGGCGTCGAGGCGGTGGACCTGACCCAGCGCAGCTACCGCCGCACCCTGGCGCTGGAGTGCAACGGTCGCAGCCTGACTGGTTGGGTGCAGGCGCGCTTTCTACCAAACGCCTTCGCGGTGGAGTTGCAGATCAGCGAAAGCCTGGGCCCCGCCCTGCCGCAAGTCTTTGGCCGCCTGCGCAACCTGCTGGATCTGGACGCCGACCCCGAAGCCATTGCCAGCACGCTCGGCGAGCCATTTGCCGGAATGGAAGGCGTGCGGTTGCCGGGCACGCTCAACGGGTTTGAGCTGGCGGTGCGCGGCATTCTGGGGCAACAAATCACCGTGGCCGCCGCGCGCACGCTGACCCGCCGGTTGGTGCACACGCTGGGCACGCCGATTGCGACCACTGATGCGGAACTAACACATCTGTTTCCCGAGCCTGCCCGACTGGCAAACACCGACGGTGACACGCTGGGTGCCCTGGGTATCGTGAAGCAGCGCCAGGCTGCCTTGATTGCGCTGGCCCGCGCAGTGGCGTCTGGCAACCTGACCTTGGATGCCGGCTCACCGGTCGAGCCGACGATGGCAGCCTTGATGGCCCTGCCCGGCATAGGCCCCTGGACGGCCCACTACATTGCCATGCGGGCGTTGCGCTGGCCCGATGCGTTTCCCGCGGGTGATGTGGCCCTGCAATCCAGCCTGGGTGTGCGCCAGCACAAGCAAGCAGCGCAGGAAGCCGAGCGCCTCTCGCAAGCCTGGCGTCCCTGGCGCAGTTATGCCGTGGTGCGCGCCTGGCAGGCCCACTCCAATGTACCGAAGCAAGCAAAGGCCAAACCATGAAGAACACGAAACTCACCAGCACCTGGGTGCGCTGCGGCTACGCCAGTCCGCTAGGCCCCATGACGCTGGCAGCCAGCGAACAAGGCCTGACCGGTTGCTGGTTTGACGGGCAAAAGCACATGCCGGACATCAGCCGATGGGCGGTGCAAAACGACCACCCGACCTTGCAGCAGGCCGCTGCTGAGCTGCAACGCTACTTTGCCGGAGAGACTGCCACCATTCAGGTAGCGCTCGATATCCGGGTAGGCACCGACTTTCAACAAGCGGTGTGGCGCGCCCTGCTCGGCATCGCGTCTGGCCAGACGCTGTCGTATGGAGAACTCAGCCAGCAGATAGGCCGCGCAACCGCCGTGCGCGCCGTGGGTGCCGCCGTAGGACGCAACCCGATCAGCCTGTTCATCCCCTGCCACCGTGTGGTGGGAGCCAACGGGGCCCTGACCGGCTATGCCGGCGGGCTGGACCGCAAGCACGCCTTGCTGCATCTCGAGCGCGGGCAGGCAACGCCTTCAGCGCAAGGGACAATAGCCGGATGACAACCCCCAACAAAGCGCCCTGGCTCATCGACTTCGTATTGCTGGCGGCCATCTGGGGTGCCTCCTTCATGTTCATGCGGGTGGCGTCGCAGGAAATGGGAGCCTTTGCGGCGGCGGGTCTGCGGGTGTGCGTGGCGGCGCTGTTCCTGTTGCCGTTGCTGCTGGTGCGCGGCCTGGGGCCGGCATTGCGGCGGCACTGGAAGCTGACCTTTGCGGTGGGCGTGCTGAATTCCGCCATTCCGTTTGTCTGCTTTACCTACGCGCTGCTGTCGATTACCACCGGCCTGTCGGCCATCCTGAATGCCACCGTGCCACTGTTTGGTGCCGTGCTGGCCTGGCTCTGGCTGAAGGACCGGCCCAGCAAATCGCGCATGCTGGGCCTGGCCGTGGGCTTTGCCGGTGTAACCATGCTGGCCTGGGACAAGGCGAGTTTCAAGCCCGACGCCAGCGGATCCACCACCGGCTGGGCGGTGCTGGCGGTGTTGCTGGCCTGCTTTTGCTACGGACTGGCGGCCAGCGTGGCCAAGCGCTTTATGGGCGGCTTGCCCTCGCTGGTATCGGCCACCGGCAGCCAGATCGGAGCCAGCCTGGCGCTGATTCCCTTCACGCTGCTGTATTGGCCCGACCATGCGCCCGGCCTGCAGGCCTGGCTGGCGGTGCTGGTGCTGGGCGTGGTGTGTACCGGCCTGGCCTATGTGCTGTATTTCCGGTTGATTGAACGGGCCGGCCCGGCCCGGGCGCTGTCAGTAACGTTTGCCATCCCGGCGTTTGCGGTGTTCTATGGCGTGTTGCTGCTGGGCGAGAGCGTCACGCCCTGGATGGTGGTGTGCGCGCTGGTCATCATTGCCGGCACCACGCTATCGACCGGCCTGGTCTCGCTCGGGCGCTCCCGCTAACGCGGACGCAGGCTTTCAGGCGAACAGGTCGCCCTGCCACTGCAACGCCGTGGCACCAAAGGCATAGCGGGCGCGGCAACGCAAAGCCCCGCCAATCTCCGCTGAGGCGTAAGTCAGCAAATCAACCCCTGTCACCTGCACGCGCAGGGGCTCCGAATTCCCAAAGGCCTGCAGACGCTCACGCACCATCGGCATAGGAAACGCATCGCGGTACAGGCCGACCGTGACATGGGGCATGTAGTCGCCTTGGGTCTGCCCTCCATCCGGCGCTTGCAAGGCCCGCCGCAGAGCCAGCAAGGGCTCCGTTCCCCCACGCACCTCGCAGTACGGAACGCTGGAAAAGGTGTCCAGTCCACCTATCGTGATATCGAAAGACTGAATGCCCGCCTGCTGCAGCGCCTGCACCTGCGCCTCAACGGCTTCCGGCCCGAATTCATCGGGCTGCGAAGGACGCAGGCTGGGAAAACCGCACAGGCTGAGCGTGATGTGCGGCTGGCGCACGTAGCCATCGAGCAGCAAGTCGGACAGGTACGCCTGCGCGGCACTCACACGTGCCGACAGCGCGCTGCTATCAAACTGCAGCGCCCACAGGGCATAGGCCGGACGCCCCATGTGCCACTCGACAAAGTCTCGGCGTTCATTGCGCAGGGTGGTTTCCGGGGGCGGTTCGGCAAGGCGGGTCATGGCGCCATGGTAGCCGCCGTGTTGCGCCTGACCGCCCTCCCCATCCACCTGGGAAAACCCCAAGCAACAATCGTCGCTTTTTGTCAACAGAGGGTCGTAAGTACAAGAGACATGGCGCTCCCGGAACCCTAGGATGTTGAAACCATGACCCAACTCCACACTTTGCGACAGGACCTGGCCGCCGCCTTCCGTTGGGCAGCGCGGCTGAATATGCACGAGTCGATTGCCAACCACTTCAGCGTGGCCACCGACGACAGCGGCACACAGTTTCTGCTCAATCCGGTGGGGAGCCACTTCTCGCGCATCCGCGCCAGTGACTTGTTGCTGGTGGACGTGAACGACCCCGCCACCTACAGCGGCCCCAACGCGCCCGACCCCACCGCCTGGACGCTGCACGCCGCCCTGCACCAGGCATTGCCACAGGCGCGTTGCATCCTGCACACCCACATGCAGAACGCCACCACGCTGTGCTGCCTGAAAGACTTTGAGTTTCTGATGCTGGACCAGAACGCCTGCCGCTTCTATGGGCGCATTGCCTATGACCGGGGCTATGCCGGCATGGCCCTGCACGCCGACGAAGGCGCGCGCGTGGCGGCGCTGATGGATACGGGCAAGAGCGTGCTGTTCATGGGCAACCACGGCGTCATCGTGGTGGGGCCCACCGTGGCGCAGGCCTTTGACGAGCTCTATTACCTGGAAAAAGCCTGCGCACTGCAAGTGGCCGCCCTCAGCACCGGGCGCGAACTCGCGCTGATTCCCGATGCTGCGGCAGCACTCGCCTGCAGCCAGTGGAACGATTACCCCACGCAGCACTGCGAGCTGCATTTCAACGCCCTCAAATCCATCCTCAACCAAGAAGCACCGGACTACGCCCTATGAACTCCAACATCATCATTACCTGCGCCGTCACCGGCGCTGGCGACACCGTCGGCAAGAACCCCCATGTGCCGGTCACGCCGCGCCAGATCGCCGATGCGGCGATTGAGGCTGCCAACGCCGGCGCCACGGTGGTGCACTGCCATGTGCGCGACCCGCAAACAGGCAAAGGCAGCCGCGACCCGGCGCTGTACCGCGAGTTGATGGAGCACATCAAGGCCTCGGGCGTGGATGTGATCGTCAACCTGACCGCCGGCATGGGCGGCGACCTGGAAATCGGCCCTGGCGAAACCCCCACGCACTATGGCCCCGGCACCGATCTGGTTGGCCCGCTGACCCGCCTGGTGCATGTGGAAGAGTTGCTGCCCGACATCTGCACGCTGGACTGCGGCACGCTCAACTTTGGCGACGGCGACACCATCTATGTCTCCACCCCCACCGCCCTGCGCGTGGGTGCCAAGCGCATCACCGAACTGGGCGTGAAGGCCGAACTGGAAATTTTTGACACGGGCCATCTGTGGTTTAGCAAGCAGATGATGAAAGAAGGCCTGCTCGTGGACCCGCTGTTTCAGTTGTGCCTGGGCATTCCGTGGGGCGCACCTGCCGATACCACCACCATGAAAGCCATGGTGGACAACCTGCCAAACCATGGTGAAGGCGTGACCTGGGCCGGCTTTGGCATTGGCCGCTTGCAAATGCCGATGGCGGCGCAGGCCATCCTGCTGGGAGGCAATGTGCGCGTCGGCCTGGAAGACAACCTGTGGCTCGACAAGGGTGTGTACGCCAGCAACGGCAGCCTGGTGGAGCGCGTGATCAAGCTGATCGAGTGCATGGGTGCCAAGCCCATGACGCCAGCCGAAGGCCGCGTGAAGATGAACCTGAAGCAACGCTAAACCGCCACCCGAACACAAGGAAACCTGTATGAGCTTCAAGACCGACATTAAAACTTTCGCAGCCCTGGGCACCGGCGTCATCGGCAGCGGCTGGATCGCCCGCGCGCTGGCAAACGGCATGGACGTAGTGGCCTGGGACCCGGCACCCAATGCCGAAGTGGCCCTGCGTGACCGCATCAAGAAATGCTGGCCAGCGCTGATTGCCAACGGCCTGAAAGAAGGCGCATCGCCTGACCGCCTGCGCTTTGTGACCACGGTGGAAGAATGCGTTAAGGACGCCGACTTCATCCAGGAAAGCGCGCCTGAAACCCTGTCGCTGAAGATCAAACTGCACGCCCAGATCAGCGCCGCGGCCAAGGCGGATGTGCTCATTGGCTCGAGCACCTCGGGCCTTTTGCCCAGTGAGTTTTATGCACAGGCCACGCACCCCGAGCGCTGCCTGGTGGGCCACCCGTTCAACCCGGTCTACTTGCTGCCCTTGGTGGAAGTGGTGGGCGGCGAAAAGACATCTGAAGAAGCCAAGCAGGCGGCCATAACCGTCTACAAAGCCATGGGCATGAAACCGCTGCATGTGCGCAAGGAAGTGCCCGGCTTTATTGCCGACCGCCTGTTAGAGGCCCAATGGCGCGAGGCACTGCACCTGATCAACGATGGCGTGGCCAGTACCGGCGAGATTGACGATGCCATCCGCTACGGCGCGGGCATTCGCTGGTCGTTCATGGGCAGCTTCTTGATCTACACGCTGGCCGGTGGCGATGCCGGCATGCGCCACTTCATGTCGCAGTTCGGCCCCGCCCTCAAACTGCCCTGGACCAAGCTGGTCGCACCCGAACTGACCGACGCATTGATCGACAAGGTGGTGGAAGGCACCGAAGTGCAATTGGGCCAGCACAGCATTGCCGACCTGGAGCGCTACCGCGACGACTGCCTGATGGCGGTGCAGGCGGCGATCAAGGCGACCAAGCTCAAGCACGGGATTTCGCTCGATGAGTGAGCTCCGTCATTCGCCGGGCAGCCCCAAGAATGACGGCACCCCCTCGGGGGGCCAGGCGCAGCCTGGGGTGGGGGCCAAGATCGTCAGTTGGCAGGGGCCGGTAGACCACGCCTGGGTGGACTACAACGGACATTTGAACGACGCCTATTACATGGTGATCTTCAGCTACGCCACCGACGGTCTGATGGCGGCCATCGGCCTGGACGCAGCCGGCCGCAAAGCCACCGGCCACACGATGTACACGCTGGAGATTCACCTCAATTACGTGCAGGAAGTGCACGAAGGCGTGGCGGTGGAAGTGCGCACGCAGATTCTGGGTGTGGACGCCAAGCGGGTGCATGTGTTCCACACGCTGCACCGGCAGGATGACGGCACACTGTTGGCGACCAATGAGCAGATGTTGGCGAACATCGACGCATCCAACGCGGAGACCGGTCCCAAGACTGCCCCGTTTGTCCCTTCCGTTGCGGCTTTGTTGCAGCCTCTGGCGCTTGGTCATGCTGCGTTGCCACGGCCTGCGAATGCGGGGCGGAGCATTGCTTTGCCTTTGCCTCGTTCGTCATAGCCATGTGCTTTTGCTCGGCCGGCTTTGAAGTCACTTCGGACCACAGGCCGACGTGGCACTCCGTTTCGTCCGTGTCCCCCGCCCGCAAGCGGGCTCCTCCTTTACCTACCGAAACGGAGCGCCACGCCGTCCTGTGTCAGCCAACCCGGTTTATGGACAAGGGCTTTTCAGTCACTGCGCACCAGCATGGTTGCCTGCCGATGGCAGTGGGGTGGATGTTTCCGGTAGGTAAAGGAGGAGCCCGCTTCAGCGGGCGGGGGACACGGACGGAAACATCTACCCCGCTGCCCTCGGCGTGCACAAACCGGCCAGCCGAAAAGACTGCAAACGCGGCACTACCGCCATACAAAATTCAAACCAGCACACCCAACCCATTTTTTTGAACTATCGCCAATAACTTGAGTGCCATGCCGCTGGGTTGTTTGCTGCCAGACTCCCACTTTTGAACCGTGGATTCACTGGTATTGAGGTAGCGCGCAAAAACGGGTTGACTTACATGCGCTTGTTCACGAATATTTTTGATCTGGGTTGGGGTCAAAACCATTGGTACAGCCAGGCAGGTTTCGTCAAACTGGCGCATCGTGGTTTGGTCAATGGCACCCACCTTTTGCAATGCATCAGCAGAGGCATGGATGGCAGCAAAGGCGTCACTTTTAAATTTCTGTTTTGTCGTCATGGCAAATCTCCACAAAGTCTCCATTAACAAGCAACTGATCGACTTGCTGCTCCGTCAAGTCCGCATAAATCTTGGCCAGCAGGCGAAAAGCGAGCAATTCATCGCTCTCAATATTTGCACGATCCCTCTTTGCAAACAGGTACTCATAGATCCAATACTTTCCGCCTTTGGCCAAGATGATTGACCGATGCTGGTTGCTATTGAGCCTCTTTTTGAAAACGCCCCCACCCAAGTCGTCAACCTGCCCCAACAAAACCTGCTGGATAGCTAAACAAAGCTCTGCGTCCTTGATCTTGGACTTCTTTGCATCCTTGGAGAACCTGGCGGTCTTGAAGGCGCGGTGTAACGAACCGGGGAGCATGATTTAGTGTAGCACCAGGTGCCACCCATAACTGGCCTCCTCACAATTCT
>ERZ1034361.33-NODE-33-length-96130-cov-4.156882_pt1 | contig 96130 bp, 131 predicted proteins | sample MGYA00520617_ERZ1034361 | MGnify/ENA primary metagenome ERZ1034361 (study PRJEB33736, sample SAMEA104284507) | Azolla filiculoides | biome: Urban; feature: Water surface; material: Ditch water | place: Netherlands | collected 2015-10-28 | depth 0-0.1 m ... | reverse complement strand
CCAGCATCAACGGGTCGCCCGAAGCAATCGCGGACAACTCGGCCATGCTGTCCGCGTCGGTGTCCTCGAAATCCATCTCGAATGAACCGTCGTAGTACCGCACGGCGTTGATCATCTTGAGCTTCATGGAGTTCAAGGCCCACAACTTCGCGTCCACGGTGCGCTTGGTCACGTAGGCATTGATCTCGACCTCACACGGGATTCCAAGGGTGGTGTACTTCTCGTACAGGGCGTTGCCCTGGCCAGCATCTGGACTATTTCGCTCTATCTTGGCCAAGTCGTGCGCACCGTAATGGAACGCTTGATGGGCGATAAACAGTAATCCACAGCTTCCATCATTGCCACGGAACTGAACGGTGAACTGCAAGACCGCGTGGATGTATTGACCACTGTTGCGGGCCAGTTGAATACCGAACTGATGGCCAAACCAGCCAAATTACAGGCCTTCCTCAAGGAACGCCCCTCGATTTCCATCCCGTTCAACGGGGGACTTTTCATCACCGATATTGGTGGCACAGCCCTCGCGGACTATCCGGTTGTCTCCGGGCGCGTCGGCACCAACTACATCGACCGCGAAACCATCAGCATTCCCCTCAAAGAGGGCAAAACCGTCATCGGCCGGCCCAACCTTGGCAAAACACTGAAGGCACCGATATTCAGCATCGTGGTTCCGGTTCACGATCTCAATGGCAGCGTCATAGGTGCCATTGCGGGCACCATCAACCTGGGACTACCGAACTTTCTGGACAAACTGGCCATGGGGCGCTACGGCACAAGTGGCGGTTATCTGTTGATTGCACCCCAATACCGGCTGATCGTGACCGCCTCAGACAAGCGCCGTGTGATGGAATCCCTGCCCGCTGTTGGCGTTATTCCTGCCATGGACCGCATGCTGGCCGGTCATGAAGGAACCGAGATTTTTGTCAACGCCAAAGGCGTGGAAGTGATGAATTCCGGGTCAATGATTCCAGTTGCGGGCTGGCGGGTGGTTGTCTCTGTACCCACCACAGAAGTCTTTTCAGTAGTCAATAACATGCGCGAGCGCGTGTTGATCGTGTCTTTGATCGTGGCCTTGATCGCCACCCTGATAGCGGCGATCCTGACATTGTATGTCGCAAGCTCGTTGGTATTCTCGGAGAAAAATTTGGATACACTACTAACGCAAAGGGCTTCAAAGTCCTCAATAACGTTAGACTCATCCAAGGCGACGGAGTAAATGAACACACTATCCGAATGATTCTAGGTAGTTTCCAAGCATACGGTTGGAGTGCTGATAACATTGCGTTCGGTATGGGCGGTGCGTTGCTCCAACAAGTGGATCGTGATACTCAACGATTTGCGATGAAGTGTTCAAGTGCTCGTATCAATGATGTTTGGGTAGATGTGCAAAAAGATCCAATTACCGATAGTGGTAAAAAGTCTAAAGCGGGTCGTATTCAGCTATGGGAAAGTGGCGGGGAATACATTTCTGCCGTTGAGCAGCCAAAAGGTTGGACTGATAAAGGACTTGGATGGAGTAATTCTTTAGTTGAAGTCTTCCGTAATGGTAAACTTGTAAACGAAATTAGTTTCGACGAAGTTCGAGAAAATGCTCGCAAATAATAAAAGGGCCTTAGGGCCCTTTTTTTTGACTAAATAATTGTATGAAGATTAATGAGATTTTATCCGAGATTTCCTACCAGGGTCGTAAGTGTACAAAAGACTGTGGCGGTCATCACGCTGGTTATCAGTATGCTATGCAACGTAAGCAGACTACTCCTTGTACATCTTCTAGCCCTAGTTTCAACGATGGTTGTGACTTAGCGGCAAGTCAAATGAAGAACAATAAAGTTGTTCGTCCTAAAATCCGCGACATTGGCGGAAGATTCACCAAATCATCCATGAAACGTTAAAATCTTGTTGACACTGTGGTGTTTTTGCGTTATACTTAATACACTTAATTAACAAAGACACACAAAGGATTTACATGTCTTATTTTTTGAAATCTGGTAACACATTCCGCGTCAGCACTAAAGAAGCAATGGACATTCGTGAGATGCTTCCAGCTGGCAACTATGTTGTTAAAGAGATGCCTATGGATGGCCCCCTGTATCTTGAGATGATCGACAGCTTTGAGATCAAAGGCAAGACTTACGGCGACTTGAACAAAAACACTGACCGTATCTTGAATACGTTCATGAGTCGTCCTGCGTCCACTGGCGTGATGCTTGCTGGTGAAAAAGGTTCTGGTAAGAGTTTGCTTGCTAAAAACTTAGCCATTGAAGCTGCTGCTCGTATGGAAATTCCAACTATTGTTATCAATGCTCCTTGGGTTGGTGACAAGTTCAACAGCTTTATTCAAAGCATCGAGCAACCTGTTGTTATCCTGTTCGACGAGTTCGAAAAAGTCTACGATAGCGAAGACCAAGAGAAGGCATTGACCTTGCTTGATGGTGTGTTCCCCAGCAAGAAATTGTTTGTGTTGACCTGTAACGACAAGTGGCGTGTTGACAGCCATATGCGTAACCGTCCTGGTCGTTTGTTCTATATGTTGGATTACAAGGGTTTGGATACAGCGTTCATCATGGAATACTGTATGGACAATTTGAAACAATCTCTCCAGCACTATGCTGAGAAGTTGTGCCAAATTGCCAGCTTGTTTGGTCAATTCAACTTCGACATGTTGAAAGCAACTGTTGAAGAAATGAACCGTTACGATGAAAGCCCAGAAGATGCACTGCGTATGTTGAACGTCAAGCCAGAGTTTGACAGTGGTAACAAATTCAGCATCAAGCTTCAAATCAACGGTGAAGAATTGCAAGACGCTGATTTGGAAAGTCAAGAATGGAGCGGTAACCCACTCCAGGGTGCTGTCAGCGTTCACTTCAAGTCTTATGAAGATGAGAAGGATGAAGACGGCGACTTGAACTGGGACTGGGAACGTTTGCGTTTCAGTGCTGTTGACTTGAAGAAGATTGACAGCCAGACTGGCAAGTTTGTTTTCGTTAACAAAGAAGGTGCGGTCCTTACCCTTAACAAGGTCAAGGAAAAGACTTACAGCTACTACGATGCTTTCTAAGCATGGCTAACCAAACCGATTACTTTAATCGAATTGGTTACAAACCTGAGTATTTTATTGGAGATCGAGTGTATGGAAAGTTCAATGGTATTCCGTTTGTCGGTACTGTTGGTAACGATCGTGTTATTAGCCTGGCAGGGCCAGAAATAACTGTACACTTAGATCTTCCGATAAAGGTTGACACAGTTGTAAAACAGTTTATAATCGTTAAACACAAAGATATTAAGCGTTTAAAGACAATTGAATAATAAGCGTCTTTGAATTCCAACCGAAGGAAAGAAGTAATATGGACATGGATCAAGCCGCAGTCTTTTTGGCTGGAAGTATTTTGACAATGCTTGGTTTTGTTGTTATAATTGTAGGTATAGTTGTAGTAAACAATATCCTACACAAATACTGGAAGCCTATTTCATTTTTTAAATGGTTAGACTATCCTAGCTCTAGATTTGTAGAGCCACACGAAGTCAAGGAAGAGAATGCAAAACATTAGGAGAAACGTGATGCACGCCGTAAAGATTAATCGCATTGAATTGCTAAACATTGTTCGAGAGAATAAAGCCAAGCATGTATCAGATTTTAACGAATCTGTTGAAGATTACAAGAAAGCAGTCTTAAAGATTGCTACTGATAACCTAACACTTGCTAACAGCGCAGACTTGGAACAGATTGCACGTATTCGTGTAGTTCCGCAAAAGCCAGTTAGCTATGAACAAAACTATAACCGAGCAGAACGTATGCTTGAACTTAGTGTAGAAGAAGTTATCGAAGTTGAAGAAGACGTTTTCAACCAATTGGTACTAGACGAATGGGCATGGAAGAACAGTTTTGTTGCAAGTGCTAGCCTGTATAAGTCAATTTAAGGACAGGATATGAGTGTAACACTATTGCATGACAGGGTCTTGATTAGAAAGATCGAAGTTGAAAGAACTTCAGCAGGTGGTATTGTGTTTGCTGATTCTGCTGCCGAAAAGAAATACGAAGGCACGGTACTAGGAGTAGGAGAAGGAAAAGTAACACCAACAGGAGTTACAATTCCCCTTACTGTTAAAATCAACGATACAGTAATGTACCAGCCAAATGCCGGTATTACTGTTAACATTAACGGTGAAAATCTTTTAGTCCTCAAAGAAGAAGATATTCTTGCTGTTGTAGAACAGCAATAAAGAGCAGCGAGACTACACCAATCTCAGTAATGAGCCCAAGTGGCAAGCAACAATTACATACTTGGTGGTGGCTTCCAGGAAATAGACTGGACATAGTTGTAGAAACTAAATAAATTTGTAGCAGGTGCTACAAACCAACACTCTTTAAATTAATATGCGTCTAGAGTGTACGCAGTAAAAAGGAAGAAAAATGATGTATCAATCAAAACTCGTTGCGAGTCTAAAAGCTAACGGCAAGATCCTCCGTGAATTCAAGGACACAGTCTATATTCCATTCGGCAGCGAATATAGCATTCTAATTAAAAACCTCAACTCAGTACGTGCGTGTGTGAACATCTTTCTCGACGGAGAGAATGTCGTTCCTGGCGGATTGGTCGTAGACCCGGGTCGGACTGTCGACTTAGAGCGTTGGGTGAAGAACGGCAATCTCTCCGAAGGGAATCGTTTCAAATTCATCGAACGTACTGCTGCAATCGAAGAAGGCCCACGTGGCATTAAATTGGAAGACGGCCTTGTCCGTATCGAGTTCCAATTTGAAAAGCCTCGTCCTGTATTTCAGCCTAAGTGGGTGCCTGGACATTACGAGTATGACCAATGGGCTAAGAACTCAACAACTCAATGGGCCGCTCCACAAGGTTCAACTAGTGAGTACAGAGGTGTAACTGACAAGTTCACCCTAACTGCTAGCGGTGCAACTAGCCAAGTAAATGTTGGTGGTGTACTACGTGGTGTAGACTACAGTAAGAACGGTGCAACAGCACAAGCTCAGGCAAGTGCTGCAATCAATAACTACTGTGCTCAAAACAACATTCAATCTAACATTAGCGAACTCCATGACGGTGCTGCTACCATGGATTGGATGGAAGCTCCTACATTTAAGAACGATGTTGGTATTACTGTTCCGGGTAGCAAGTCGTCACAAAGTTTCACAACTGTGACCATGGGCGAAATGGAAACTGAAACGCATACTATCGTCCTTAAGTTGCTAGGTGAACTTGAAAACAACAAGCCAGTGTCTAAACCTGTTACAGTTAAGGCTAAGCCCAAGTGCGTAACATGTGGCAAGATGAACAAGGCACATGCTAAGTTTTGTGTCGAGTGCGGAACAGCGTTAGAAATATTTGCGTAAACAAATATAGTTGACACGATTCAGGAATGAGCTTATACTTTAAGCTCATTCACTGGAGAAACTTATGCCTCGTGTAGAACTAAAGACTGCTTATCGTGTAGACATTATTGAGAGTGAACGTGGTTGGGGAAGTAAGCTAGATGAATCTATCTACTTTGATAACGAACAAGAAGCTCGTCAATATGCTATCGACTATAACAACAAATACAACACTGCTACGGAAGTACCTGATTGGTATATGCGAGCAGACTATCGCGGAAAGGTTGTTTAAATGATTACATTGAAAGAATGGATGGAAGTAGTCGGCTATCGCATCACTGAAGGTGGCGACTACTGCTGGGATTGTTATGGCCCTAATGCCTACCAGTTGGATTGCTGGAATGGTGAACAGAACGGCTACAGCTTTGCAATTAACTTCGATACTATCACGCAAGTGGTCTATGAAGTACAGGCACACGATTATGCAAATAATCGCGCCTATCGTCTGCGTAATCCTATGTATACATCGGCACACGATGCAGAAGCTGTTGAGCGCAATTGTAGTATTGATGAAGCATGGGACGATGTTAACTATGTCGATCTCGAAATTATTGAAGACTGGATTGAAAAAGCAAAAGCAATTATATCCGGTGAAGAATATGACACTCGAGTTCAAGTTCCACTAACGTTAGATAAGGATCAGATGTACGACTTAATGATGCTTGCACATCAGTCAGACATGACCCTTAATGAATTTACCGAGAAGGTACTTCGTGAAGAAATTGTCCGACTACAGTCCTAAGTTTAAAACAAAAGAAGAAGCTGAAGCATTCCTACGAAAAGTAATGGGCCCTAATCGTAGGACCTTAGTAGGAAAAGAGCGTGAACAGGTGTGGTTATTGATTCAAATGATGGACCCTGTTCGTGAGAGTAACAATCAACGTACATGGACTGAAGAATATATCATCGGAGAAAAATACTACGATGTAACTTACTTTAGTGCAGACGATGAACCAGAAATTCAAGAAGTAGAACGTGACGAAAAAGATATTCTATGAAAAGAAAGGCCGCAGGTATGTGCCTGTTGCAGAATACGACAATGATTTTGTGGACAGCTTTCGCAAAGGTGCCCATATTGTTATGTCATATCCGGGCGGATCTAGTCGGCGATACAACATCGATCCTGCGTATGGCCCAATGATTGCTGCCGGCCGCTTTGCTGAAGATGCTATCAGTAGACATATAATGAATGTAAGTTCGTTACGTGTTCCAGAAAAACATCAACCGCTTACAGAAGAACAACGTGCAGCATGGGAGCATCTTGCCAGTACCTTTGGTGAAGAACGATTTGCCTTGGAATGGTGTAGTTATAGAGAAGCCGCTGAAGCAGGTGTTAAAGCAATGCAAGACGAAGCAGAAAAAATGCTCCAGAATCCTAGTGTTAGGAAATCTTGGGAACAATTTATGTTAGTATGGAAATTAACTAAGGAAAGGGAAGATGACGTTTAGTCTATCAGATATATTTTCAAACCTAGATGATACAAACCCAGATAAGGCAGCACCCGTAACGCCGCTGCCAACTGTACATTATAAGGATTTCGAACCTGTAACAATTATCGAACCGGATATTAAAACAGGTCCGTGGATCGCGGGAGGTGCTCCGTTGCGTTGGTACCAAGGATTGCCTGTGGGTGACAGCGACATTGATGTATTTTGTCGTAGCCCTAAGCAAGCAATGGATATCATAGAACGTTTAAAGAGCTTTGGGAGATTTACAGTCAAAGCAGAAAGCGATAACGCAATAACACTAGACTACTGGAATAAAGAATCCTACGATAATCGTTGGACTATTCAAGTTATTCGCAGACGCTTCTTTAACAATTACGATGAAATTATTAAGAACTTTGATATTTCTGTATGTCAGATTGTTACAGACGGCACACATGTTGAGCTAGGCGAGTATACAGCACGTGACATTCGAGAAAAGAATCTAAGAATGACACAACCTTTACACGATGATGCTGTTAAACGATTAACAAAGTATTGGGTTTATGGATATCGTCCGGTGGACGGACTTCTTGATGCTATTGTTAAGAACCCAACAAGCCGCTGGGAATTTAACCCAGGCGAGGATTATCAAAATGCGTTCTGAACACAGTTGGAGTTTATTAGATCCTCGTCCAGTATTGCTGTATTTAGAAAAGCACGACGAATATATAGTGTACTGGAACGGTTGGGTTATGACACATTCGCAAGCTCTTTGTTTGGCAATGGCAAATTTAGGTATTTTTCCAACACCTGAAATGAAGCGTGTTATGACTGAATCGTATGACAGACTATATTATGCTAACGGTTTTCAAACAAGATCGTGGGATAATATAGTTAAGAACGGAGAAGTGTTTACTTACCTAAAGAATAAGTTAGCACCATTCGTAAAAACTGCTTGTGAGGGCAAAACTCCACAAGAAATTCTACAATGGTTCGATTACAAACGAGCAAGAATCGAGAAATCAAATGATGAATGAACTCTTTTTACTACTAGTACTACTTTTTGTTAAACATTTTGTAGTGGATTTTATCTTTCAAACACATCAACAAGTGATTGAAAAGGGTATCTACGGAGCACCGGGTGGCATCGAACATTCCGGGCAACATGCCGTTGCTACATTCTTTATTCTGCTAATGTTTATATCCTGGCCCGGAGCCATTATTTTGGCTGTGTTTGATGGAGTTTTGCACTATCATATCGATTGGACCAAAATTAACATTAACAAACGGAAGAATTTAACCACAAACGACAAGGAATTTTGGGTGTGGTTAGGCGCAGATCAGCTAGCACACACGTTAACTTACCTTTGGATTGGTTGGTTACTCGCTTAACTTTTCCAGTTTAAAAGCGTATAATAATAAAGTACGCACTTTTTACTTTTAACGAAAAAGTGATAAGTAATATAAACTGGAGTCGCTGTGAAAAAGATTGACGATTTTAACGCAAGTGATAGAATAGGAGTAAAGCTTCTTGAAAATTCTACCCACTTTCTGATCGGCGATATCGAGGAAGAAAACATCGCAGAAGCTATCAAATGGATAGTCTACGAAAACATTGATTCTAAGACGGCAAAACAGTTAACTCTTTACATAAACAGTCAGGGCGGCGACTTATATCAAGCGTTTGCCCTGATTGACACTATGCGTAACAGCAAACACCCCGTCCGCACAATAGGACTAGGGCAGATAATGAGTGCTGCATTCCTTATATTTGCAGCCGGCGAAAAAGGCGAACGTTATATCGCAAAGAACACAGGCATCATGTGCCATCAATACAGTGATACTACCGAAGGTAAACATCACGATCTCAAAGCTCAGATGAAAGAAGGCGAATACTGTAATGATAGAATGTTACAGATTCTCAAAGATGCAAGTGGACTAACTACCGCTAGAGTAAAATCAAAGCTCTTACCGGCTAGCGATGTCTATCTTACCGCCGAGGAACTAGTGGAACTTGGCGTGGCAGACTATGTAATCTAAGGAATTACTATGGACATCCAGGCAGCAGTAAAAGCACTTGACCCAGGCGGTCCATTTAGAGTAACTAACGATGCCGTTAAGTACTGGTTCAGGATTATAAATCACGAAGTGTGGCAGGATCAATTGCCCATGTTCAACACAATACAAATACGCCCATTCGTTAAGAACTGGGCAATGTGTATAGAAGACACCGACAACCCAGATCATACCAAATACAGACTTGCAATTGATTTAATATTTCCTTCCTTTCAATTATTCTTAAACGTGTTGGCACATGAAATGGTACACTTATATCAATTTATACAGCACGACGATGGGGAGCACGGTGATAGTTTCTGGGAATGGGAATACGCTTTGGCAGAACACGGACTAGTTTTATCACAAAGTTACAGTTCTTAAGCAAGAAAGACTATATAATAAGATATCAGGAGATTAAGATGAGTTCAAAAGTTGTTAAGATTAGTGATGCCGATGAGACAGAACGTAGAAAAATCGAAGACAGAGTTTTCATACTTGAACAACTTGTTGAAAAAGTACAAGCAGGCGAAGTGGTTGAGTTTGTAATTGCATCAACAACTCCACAAGGTGATGTTGAAGTTGCGATGTACAGTCAAGATTTTGTCGGAGCCGTTGGTATGTTTGAGATTGGTAAACAGATTATCATGAGTGCAGAGATGCACGATGAAATCGATGACGAAGAAGACGAATGATTCGTTTTTAGTCTATTTTGTATAGGGTCTTGACAACAAGGCTAAATAAAACTATACTTAATGAGTAGCAAGTTTTACCGGGGCAAATTATTTTTGCCAGAATTCCAAAAGGGGTTGACAACCGGGATAAATAAAACTACAATAGAAACAAGAAGCAACAATTGTTTGTAGGTATTTTAAAAATAAATGCAAACAGGGGTTGACAAGGTGTTCGAAAGGACATATAATTAACTTATACGCTGCATGGTGTAGTGTGTAAAACAAATTGGAAAGCAAAATGCAATCAACATTTAGACAACAATTTAATACGATAACAGCCAAACAGGCAGGATGTATGTCCGCCGTGTGGTTATCAATTAATAGTCTATCACATGATCGCACACCGGAGGGCTATATTAGCTCGGGGTTCATAGAAGGAGCAGGTTACGCTTAAACAGCAAAGTAACTTACAAACTCTAAGAACCCTAGGATTAAAAACCCTGGGGTTTTTTGTTTTCCGCAAGGAGAATAATGAACTTAGATAGAAAAAAACAAGAAGAAGAGTGGTTTAGGCAGCACGAACTAAACGATGATCAATTAGAAAGACTAATTGAAAACAAGTTTAATCGAGCTAAACGATATCATGCTTCTTTTAAGAAACAAGAAGAGTCAACTGAAGAGTTGGCATAACTTCGAAGTGTGAAGAAGAGGAAACGAGGTCCTCGCTAGGCACTATAAACATCTAGCAAACGGGCGGCGACTAGGATGGAATCCCTTGTGTGGGAGGAAAAATTAGATCGTATTAAAGCAAATTGGTTCCACCTGACTACGAATCAGGACAGGCTGCATAGCAGAACAGTTTGTTTTAATACACACTTTCCCATAGCGCCTTGAAAGCGCCGGAACCGACATAGTCTGGAGAGTGTTTAATTTATATGGATGTGTAGGAAAATTGGTAACCCCAGTGGACTGTAAATCCGCCGCCTCTGGCACTGCTGGTTCAACTCCAGCCGCATCCACCATATAATGCAGCATTAGCTCAATCGGGAGAGCGCCACACTGTCACTGTGGAGGTAAGGGGATCGAAACCCCTATGTTGCGCCAAGTTAAGGAAGAGCAAATCGATTGGCGACGAAAACTGTCTTGAAAACAGCCGAGCCTGAAAAGGCCTTGAGGGTTCAACTCCGTCCTCTTCCGCCAACAATGAGTCCGATCATAGATTGGGCTCCCCAATATAGCCTATTAGCTCAGGGGTAGAGCAGCGTCTTGATAAGGCGTTGGTCGCAAGTTCAAATCTTGCATAGGCTACCAACTTAATGTATCGCTAGTGTCAACGGCAGCACGACAGTCTCCAAAACTGCTAGTGGGGGTTCGAATCCCTCGCGGTACGCCAAATAGAAGCCCTTGAAACCTTTAATGGATGAGGTCCTGTTTTGTAAGCAGGAGAAGTCGGTTCGATTCCGGACTGGGGCACCAATGTTAATCTGGGTGTAGGATAATGGTAGTCGACGAAGCTTGGATCTTCGAGGCGCAGGTTCGATTCCTGCCTCCCAGACCACAATAAAAATACTCCGGTAGTTTACTGGCTAGAACGCTGCCCTTTCAAGGCGGAGAAGAGGGATCGATACCCTTTCGGAGTACCAAGTTTTTCTATTCCGTGAAATCCAAGCAAGGTGCAGGGACCTGACTGTTAATCAGTGGTTAGGTGAGTTCGATCCTCACACACGGAGCCAAATATGGGGACAGCACAGGGGTGCGGTTTTGCTTTGCAAGCAGAATGTCTACAAGGGTTCGATACCCTGGGTCTCCACCAAGTTAGTAGGGGTATGGTGTAATTGGTAACACAACACACTTTGACTGTGTCGTTCTAGGTTCGAGTCCTGGTACCCCCGCCAAGTATCTATGGTGTTAGTAGTGTAGTGGTTGCACAACTGTCTGTGAAACAGTTAGACAGGGTTCGATTCCCGCTTTCACCCCAAGGATGATTATTTCAGTGGTAGAATAACTCCGTGACATGGAGTAGGTCGCAAGTTCGAACCTTGCATCATCCACCAATAAGAATATTGCCGATGTAGCTCAGTTGGTAGAGCAGCGGATTGAAAATCCGTGTGTCACTGGTTCAAACCCGGTCTTCGGCACCATATGCCCCTCTGGACAAATTGGTAAAGTCGTCTCTCTCAAAAGGAGAAGTTCTCACAGTTCGAATCTGTGGAGGGGTACCAAAAGTGGTTGACAAGGAAACTTGTTGATAGTAAGTTGTAACAATTATGCACCGGTGGCAGAGTGACCCAATGCAGTGGATTGCAAATCCGCAAAACCGTAGGTTTGAATCCTACCCGGTGCTCCAAATATGCTCGGTTCGTCTATCGGTCAGGACATTAGGTTTTCATCCTAAGAAGAGGGGTTCGATTCCCCTACCGAGCTCCAAATTTTTAAAAGGAAAACATTGACATGAAACGCAGTAAACGTTAGTGTCATTCAGATACCCCGTATGGTCCTGGATGGCACGTAAAATCAATTTATACAAAACCATCCATGCTAAACTTTAGTGGTGAAGTAACCGGCTCTTAACCGGAGGAACAGAGTTCGAGTCTCTGAGCATGGACCATATGGGGGTGAAGCTTTAAGGTGAAGCAACTGGCTTTTAACCAGTAGAACAGGGATCATTACCCTGTACCCCTACCATATCAAAGCTCATTAGAACTTCTGTGGGCATCCGCTTCCTCACATAGTGCAGGAGGTGTAACGGTTCGATTCCGCTAGTGGGTTTTGATATGGTTAATGTTATCTGCAGGTAGCAACCGTATTGGGGAGTAATTACCCTCAAGAGCTCGTAGTCTTCTAGTGGCCTAGGAAACCCTTAGTGGGAAACGTTGGTTCGAATCCAACCTACAATGAGCTTGCCATATATAAACATACTTAAAATACCGTTAACCACCGTGAAGGACGTAGTCCTGCACAAGCGGACGAGTAGGTGGTGATAGTATGTTTATATATGGTAATGTAGCAAAGAGGTTATGCACCTTCTTCATACGGAGGCATACGGTGGTTCGAACCCACCCATTACCACCAAGTTTCGAAGTTAGACGGTAGGATTGAGAAATCCAACGAGTCCTTAGTAGCGAATGCTAGTGAACTAGCCTTAGTTTATCGTGAACACAAGTCGACTCTCCTATTCGAGACAATCCAGTGAGTCCTCCCAGGAGGATAGTTGGGCACTTCGAAAACCTATAAGTAAAATTATGAACACTATTCTTATTTTAGGTGATTGCCAAAGTAATGGCAACAACTGCCTAGCTCATGAAATTCTAAACACAACAGGCCCGAGAACTTGGAGCCTAAAGTTTCATAACGAATTTCGTAATGTGTTCAGATGGTTTTTACAGCATCGCAAATTAAACGGTGTAAAAGAACCGATGCCAACAGGCAATATAGAAGGAACTGTTTGGAATTATTATTGGGAACAAGAAAAGAACGCTGCATGGCCTTCGTTGCTTAATGTTCCTAACGTAATAAACTTTTCAAAGAACGGTGCTCATTTTATTGGACATCATTACAGACTAAAGAAGTATCTAGAAACAAATCCAAAACCGGATCATGTAATACTTACAGATTACACATTTTCGCATATTGCTCATTCTTTTAAATGGCAAGGTAAGCGTTATTTGTTTGAACGTGAAAATTACACAGACGAAGAATGGAATCCAGATACTTATTCGTTAGTTGTTCACAGACGCAGACTTGACGGAATTAAGTTTCAGAAGAGTCGTTCGCGAGAGTGGCACATTAGACGACACAAGAAAGGTTTTAATATGCTTGTGAAATTTTTAAAGTTTCACAATATTAATTATTCTATTGTTAGGTTTGGTGATCCACTAGTAACAAATACAGCAGCATTTGATTCCTTTATGGGCAATCAAATAGATTGCAAACATTTGTTTCAACAGTACACAACACTGCAAGGTGAAGATACTGTTACAAAGTTAAAAGTACAGAAAGACATTGCACTTTTAGTTGAGGAGGTTCTACAGCCCGATAGGGAACAGGAAACTGTCCACCCACTGTAGTGTCTACAGACCCCGCATTGGCCTGGTGTGCGTAATCACTGGCCGCTAACATATACCCCAGTAACTCAGTGGACTAGAGTACCAAGCTACGAACTTGGGAGTCGGAGGTTCGAATCCTTCTTGGGGTGCCATTAAAATGTTTTTGGTGTTATTACTAAAAATAAACCAAAAACATTGTTGACACAGTCAACTAAACGCTATATAATTAATACATACGCTGCTAACACAGTGGTATAATTGTTCATTAAAAATTCGAAGAAGTATTTTGCCTCGGTGGTGTAATTGGTAGCCACGCTGGTCTTAGAAGCCAGTGGAGAAATCCGTGTCAGTTCGAGTCTGACCCGAGGCACCATATTAAAGTACATAAATGCTTAGGCCAAGCAGATGTAGCGGATTACAGCCCAGGTAAATCCCGGGTAGGCAGGTTCAATTCCTGTGAATGTACTTTAATATGGTATAAAAAATTAAGGGTGGTTTAACATCCTGTAGGCGGCTTGCCGTTTACGAAGAATAACTGTGGTGACACAGCCAAAGGAGGTATGCCTACATAACTCCGCTTTCCCCCAAAGTTCATTTAAACAAGCCTGCTCACTACCGCGAGGTAGCGATCATTCAGCGACGGGTGGTTGTAACAGTGACGCAAAGTGTATAGGAAAGAACGTTTGCTTAAATGCCCGAAAGGGGAACATTAGTAGATGGAAAGTAACAGGTGGTGCTGACTTCTATGCGAAACCAACTTTGTTAATTAGTATGAGAAAGGGTAGTGTATTGGTTCGAAGGGTCGCACCTAAGAGCTCGTATGCAATGTTAGTGGTTGATGGGATGCGTTGTGAAACGCTATTACATTGGTCGCAAAACATCACTGATTACTCCGCGAGAGGAAAGGTACGTGGTGTGCTGTATTTTGTATTCCAAAAGAGTATGAAGCAGTCGAGGTAGCACATCGCAGTAGGTTGATATAGCTCAATGGTCGAGCATCTGTCTCTTAAACAGAAGCCTGGAGGTTCAATTCCTTCTATCTTACAAAAACGCAAAGACTACCTCAGTCATATGTGAAAAGCATCTAACACTTGGGCCGCAAGGTAACTAAGTCTAGTAAAGCTCGCAAGGTGATACTAGTTTATGCTAGAAGTTTCGTAGGGTGTTAGCGCACTCGAATAGCTCGCAAGGTTAACGGAAATTAAAGCGTAGAATAGCATATGATGATAAGACTACTGCCTGTCTTTAAAAACGGCGATGCTGTAAGCGGACTAGGTTACATAGCGATATGGACTTAGTGGATATCTAGAGAAGCTGTGCTCGCAAGGTGCAGTATAATGCTAGAGGCGTTTATAGCTAAAGTGTAATCTCAGCTTTAGCACTATTCTAAAACACATTTGCAACCAAACGGGAGTGAAAAGTCCGGGGGGAGTGTGTTTCAGAATAGAGATAGGACCTTAGCTCAGTTGGTAGAGCGTCTGCCTTACACGCAGAATGTCGTCAGTTCGAACCTGGCAGGTCCTACCACTTAATGCTCCTGTAGCTTAATGGTAAAGACGGGAGCTTATACCTCCCCAAAGCACCGTATAGATAATGCGGCGTGTGGAGGTTCGAGTCCTCCCAGGAGCACCAAAGATGTATGGAATGGTCCCATAATGGTATTGGAGCGGATTGCTAATCCGTCGATCGGCGAAAGTCGGTTTCTGAGTTCGAGTCTCAGTCATTCCGCCACTAACTTAAAAAGGAAAAACTATGTTAAAACCAGGTCCGAATTACAAAATGTCGTCATCACTTAAAGCAAGTCTAGCACTAACAGGTGCATTCCAGGATCCACATAAAAAGGGTCAATGGAAACGTGCAATGATTGATGCAGAACTTAGTGCTGCTATCCAACCAAAGCGTGAAAAAACACGCCGCGATGCTCCTCAAGGCAACCAGTAACCATGGTAGCACGTAACGATATTACAGGTGATGCAATTCAAACGAAAGGCACTTCTAATTCGTATCGCGACAACTATGAGTTAATTTTTAGGAAGAACAAAGATATGCAAGTTAAAGTTCAAGAGAATGCCAATGAAGTTGGCAAATGTGGATGTGGAAGAAGTCCAACTGGTAAATGTATCGGTTGGCATGGTTTAACTGACGAAGCGTTTCAAGCTAGGTTGTCAGAATTTAAAGCACAGCAAGAAGCTGCTGCTAAGTAGTACGTTGGGGGTGTAGCTCATTTGGGAGAGCGCCTGCTTTGCAAGCAGGATGTAGCAAGTTCGATCCTTGTCACCTCCACCAAGCATCAGTAATGCCGGTTTAGCTCAGTGGTAGAGCAACCGCCTTGTAAGCGGTAGGTCGTCAGTTCAATCCCGACAACCGGCACCAAGTTAAGTAGTACACACTCTCCTTAGGGACGTCCATCCGGGCCCTGGACAGGCATAGCCGGAGAGTGTTTCAGAATATTGGCATATAGCTCAGTCGGTAGAGCATTTGACTGTTAATCAAAGGGTCCCTGGTTCGAGCCCAGGTTTGCCAGCCAAGTTTTGCTAGTTTATTAAAACTAGCCGGCGAAGGAAGAAGGAGATGAGGGTAGACACAACATAAGCTTCATGCTTATGAACAATACTATGGCAATCGTCTGAACAACGATCCGCGCTATCGTGTACCGGCCTAAACTTTAATCGACTTTGTGAAATTGCTAACCGGAAATATGAAGGCCTCTGTGCTTTGTACATTGTGTCTTGTCAAGGGGATGCTTACCAGCTACCCGTTTGCATATTGTCCAGTCTATTACTTTCCTTCCTCCAAACCGTTATTTTATTGTTGACACGAACTGGTTTCGTTGTTATAATTGTTAAAAGAGAGACACATATGAATATTACACTAAGAAAAGCAAACGCAATTCAAAACAACATCCTTGAAGCAATCAAGGGTATCAAGGTTGAACTAACTGTTAACCTTAACGAGTTCCAAGACCCAGAAGCCGCTATCAAAGCTGCTAATGATTTGGTTCTTCTAAACGATCAACGCAGAGCAGCGTTGTTAACAGCCTACTACAACATTCGTGGTTTAGTAGGACAAGCAAACTCAGCCAGCGGCATTGACTTGCTGTTGACTAAGGCAGCATATCTAGACAAGCGCACAGCGCAAGTCGAAGAACTTGCTAAGTCAGATGTAATGACTAATGCAGATGTTATCAAAGGCAAACTAGATAAGATCAGAAACGACAAAAGCGAACGTAGCCGTCTATACGGTTATGGCGACACTGTTGCAACTGGTGTTCTTATCCAGGATCAACTTGATAAGCTGAAGAAGCAAGTCAAGGACTTGAAGAAACAAAAACAAACCCTCAACGACGAAGTGCTTGAGCTTAACATTAAAACAGAGATTCCTCTGTCAGAAGATGTTGTAAAAGTACTTGCAACAGAAGGTTTAATCTAATAACCCGGGTTCCGAGCAACCGTTATTGCTCGGGGTTATTGAATAGACCAGACTATCACTGTGAGTAAGATCTACAGCAAGGCCGGTTAGGCGACTTGAGAGAATCTTAGGTTGACGAATAGTAGTTTCCAGAAACTACAACGTGGACGGAGTAAACGCCCAGTCTAGGGCCTATGTGGTGTAGGTAGCTAGACACTTTATAAAAACATTTTTGACGGACAGTAACCGCCATGATCGCGGCCAATGTTCGGTCTCCTGGCAGAGGCGAAAGGTATAGTGTGCCAGCACTGTATCGATATTAAGAGTGTTCCTATAAATAAATCTATAGCGGGGTAGAGAAGTGGCAACTCACGAGTCTCATAAGCTCGAGATCGGCGGTTCGAATCCGTCCTCCGCAACCATTTTCCTAAAAGGCAAATATGCAACATTATAAAAAACTTAGTCGTGGTCCATCACTTGATATTGAAGCATGTGTAGAAAACGCAGGTGGTAATAGATTTGATCTAGTATTGATTGCTTCTGCCAGAGCAAGAGAAATTTCCAGAAAGCACAAAGCTGCTGAACTAGGAACACAAGTTAATGCACCAGTTAGTGCGTTGCTTGATATACAAGATAAGTTAGTCGGTGTTGAATATTTGAAGAAAGTTTAATCGGAGTGTGGCGCAGTCTGGCTAGCGCACCTGGTTTGGGACCAGGGGGTCCAAGGTTCGAATCCTTGTACTCCGACCAATAGTTACTGCGGGGTTCGTATAGTGGTAATACCTTAGCCTTCCAAGCTAATGCTGAGAGTTCGATTCTCTTACCCCGCTCCAAAACTCTCCCTTACACACGGAGTATAATAGGATAAGTTGTGTGTACGCTATGCGGGCGTAGCTCAGTTGGTAGAGCATTACCTTGCCAAGGTAAATGTCGAGAGTTCGAACCTCTTCGCCCGCTCCAGTAATATGTCCCCTAGGTAAGCTCATAGAGTTTTGCTAGGGGATCTCTTTTATACGGCTGTAGCTCAGTGGACTTAGAGCAGTTGGCTTCTACCCAATAGGTCGGGCGTTCGAATCGCTCCAGCCGTGCCAACAATTACAACAAGGATGACATAATGACACAAGATGAATCAGATAAGGCAATTGCAGAATTTTTAGCTAATGGTGGCAAGATTCAATATATTCCGGCAGGAGTAGGATCGCCCACTGCTACAACTAACATGTGGGGCAGAAAAAAGAAAGTTGCTGAACCAGTTGAAGAAGTAGTTGAAGTTGTAGAAGAAGTCGAAGTCGTAGAAGACGAAACTATCGATGACGATACTGTAGTCTTTGTTGATGACGACGAAGATATCGAATAAGCTCTTATAGTTAAATGGTAGAACACTGTCTTGGTATGACAGTAGTCGTAGTTCGATTCTACGTAAGAGCACCAAAATGCGAGTGTGGTGGAATGGTATACACATCAGACTTAAAATCTGACGCTTAATTGATTGAGGGTTCAAGTCCCTCCACTCGTACCACTTGACAACTGCATCTCTTTCTGTTATACTATTATCACTTTGTAACTAGGACATATCATGAAAGACATGGAAACATTTGAGTATAACAATGAAGAAGAAGCCGAAATGGCGCAACTGCACTCTATTCACTTGCACCTCAATGCAATTGAACGAGTTCGCAGCAAATTAGGTACAGGTCCTAGCAATTCACACTGCGAAGAGTGCGGCGAAGAAATTCCGCTAGAGCGTCAACAGGCAATTAAAGGTTGCAAGATGTGTATTACTTGTCAGGAACTTTCTGAGAAGCATAAACGAATGATGGGAAAATAATGACTATTCGCAAACGTGAAGTAGTAGTTGTAAATAAAGCACAATGTCGCCAATGTGGCGACATTATTGAAAGCACTCATAGGCACGATTTTAAATCATGTAAGTGTGGTGCAATTATAGTAGATGGTGGTCGAGACTACTTAAAAAGAATGGCTAAGGACCTCGATAATATTATCGAGTTATCCGAAACTTATGAAGAGGAATATGAAGCAAATTGGTAAAGGAGATTAATGTATAAGGTAAAAAGAAAAGACGGACACGAAGAAGAATTCGCTAACTTAGAGTTGGCAATGTTACATGCTAAGGAATTGGCTGTATATGTTACCATAGAAGGCGGCGGAATGGAGATAGTTGGCATCTTTGGTGCTGATAGTATCAAGGACGGTAAATGTCCAGATGGTGTTGCATACACTTGGAAAAAGAGAAGAATCTAAATGGAACATAAACAAGTAATCATCATGCGTAAGGATTTAAACATGCGAAAGGGCAAGTTAGTAGCACAAGGTGCTCATGCCTCTCTTGGCGCAATTTTAAGTCTTTGTAAGCAAGATGGTGATACACTTGTGTTACAAATGGATGATCGAACCAAGCCGTGGCTCACTGGAAGATTCAAGAAGATTTGTGTTTACGTAAATACAGAGCAAGAACTATTAGATTTGCACGAACAAGCAAAGGCTAACGGTCTTGTAACAAGTTTAATTCAGGATGCAGGGCTTACTGAGTTCGGCGGTGTAAAAACTTATACTGCTGTTGCTGTAGGTCCGGATCGTGAAGATAAGATTGATGCGCTTTGTAAGCATCTGCCGTTGTATTAAGGAGAATAATATGAAACGTGTAATTGAGATTCGCGCCGCAGAAGGTGGCGAAGATAGCAAATTGTTTGTGAGTGATCTTGCGACAGCATATAGCAAGTTAGGAACAAAGCTCGGTTGAACTACCCGCCTTATAGATGTGCGTCTTGGCGAGTGTAGTTTACTAGTTGAGGGCGCAGATTTATCAGGCTTAGACAATGAGCCCGGAGGACATCGAATACAGCGTGTTCCTCCAACAGAGCGTAAAGGCAGAGTTCATACCAGCACTGTTACCGTTGCCGTCATAGACCGCATGACAGAAACTGGATCTGTATCTATTCCACAAAGCGATTTAAAAGTAGAATGGTATAGTGGTACAGGTGCTGGTGGACAACATCGCAACAAACATCAAAACTCTGCTCGCATAACCCACCTCCCTAGCGGAATAGTTGTTACGGCGCAATGTCGCAGCCGCCAAAATAGCTTTGAACAAGCTATGGCTGAAATACAACAACGGGTTGACAACGAGTTCAAACAGCAGTATAATAGTTCCATAGCTAGCAATAGAAAGCAACAAGTCGGAACGGGAATGCGAGGAGACAAAATTCGCACTTACCGCTTTCAAGACGATGTAGTACAAGATCACATTAGTGGCAAAAGAAACAGCGTTAAGAAAGTATTAAATGGAAACTTTAATTTACTTTGGAGATAATAATGGCACGAGGAAGAGCACAACTTTCTGAAAAGGAAGAACGAATCTTAATTCAAGCCCAACTCATGGGTCTAGATACTTCAAGCATGGTTCGCATTGGTAATCGTCTTCGTGCTATCGACAAAGAGCGCGACGACTTAGCAAAAGTTGACGCAGCAATTAACGGTCTTTCATGGACTCGTCCAGAAGGTACTTCTAATTGGATTATTACTAGAGCAGATGGAAAAATCTTTCATTGCGAATATCATCGCCGAGACTCTCGTACTTGGGGTGGTTATAAAGTCGTTTGGAAAATTCACGTAAGCAAACCCGGGACACGATTCAACAATCGAACTATCGATGATGTTGAAGTATATGTTACTGAAGATTTGCCCAAGCGAATGATGCCCGAAAAGAGTCGAGAACTGTTTGCGCTAACTCAATCTATTACAAGAGGACGATTCGACTAATGGCGAAAGAATTACCAGAACATAAAGACGCACTTGGTCGCACACTTAAAATGGGCGACTGTGTTGCGTACCCAGCAAGTAATACACTAGTAGTCGGCGTTATTCGTAAAATTAATCCTAAAATGATTGGCGTTACGAAAGTAGGCAAAAAAGGGTGGGGCAGTGAGAAGAACAAATATCCTACAGATTGTGTACTACTCGATGGCCCTGAAGTTACAATGTACTTGATTAAGAACGCAGGTGAAGCATGACCGAATCAGAAGTTAAAGCATATTACGACGGTGTCCGAGAAGGACTGTGGAAATACGCACACTGGCAAGACGGTGTACAGTATGTAGGCACAATGGGAACTACCCTTAAAGCAGCCACAGAAAAAGTTAACGTAGAAGAGCAGAAAGCACTAAGTCATGCGGTGGCTTAAACAAGCTGTTCGTGGTGCTGGATATCTTGAAGGTTACGGACATCATCCTGGGTGGGCAATATTAATTGCTATCACACTAGCAGGTGGTGTTGCTGGTATCGATAAAGGCGGCTTAGTTGGTTTCTTTGGCGGCATGCTATTTGCTGCTGTATTCACGTTACCGTTGTTCATTGTAGGCTGTATAGGTCGTGCAAACGACTGTGACAAATCTCAAGCAAAATTGTTAAACACAATTAAAAATTCTTAACATATTTCCCGAGGAAAATAAAATGCCATGGATTCAGAATGTAGCAATGGCAGATGTGCCAAAAGGACATCACGTTGCAGTGGGTGAGAATTCTATGCTTATCCAGATTGTGGATCCTGACATGGAATTTCCTAACCCCAAACACAAGTTTAAAGAAGTACATCAGTTTAAATTTCTCGACTTAGAGAAAAACGATAAAACTGATGAAGCAGTAAAGATTAGTGATAGTCAGGCCGAGGATCTTGTTGCTCTATTACAACACGCATTTGACAATCGTATGGATGTGATTGTACACTGTGTTGCAGGTGTTTGCCGCAGTGGCGCAGTTTGCGAAGTTGGTGTTATGATGGGCTTCAAAGATACCGAAGCATTTCGTAGCCCTAACTTGTTAGTTAAACACAAGATGATGAAAGTCCTCGGTTGGACCTACGACGAAGACGAACCACACACTATTAACGGTGTACAAACTGATTGGGGATTTGTTATTCCTAAAGAAAGAGACGGTGACATATAATGCGAGATATTCCAGAACACACAAAAGAAGCGTTGATGGGCTATTTTAACAATTGTTGGGAACCGGGCAGCTTTTTGATGTCTGTGTTAACTAATGACTTGTATGGTGCAGCTACACGGGCTGATCATATTAACAGTGGTGAACTTTCCAACATTGTTAAATGGGTAATGAATAACGCACCATACGGCAGTTTTGGTGATCGCGAAACTGTCCAAGACTGGTTGGATCGCGGTTTCTATCAACAACGTTACGAAAAGCAACGACTTGTTGATATCCTGAGTGCAGAATAAATCATGACAATATTTAGAGAATTAATTGGAAAACGTATCAACGGTATTTTTTTAGGTAACGACGGATGGGCGTTAGTCTTTCGCGATACCGAAGGAAAGTTCTATCGTTATGATACAGGGAACGATTGCTGTAACACAGTTTGGGTTAATCATTTAACCGGAGTTGATTGTGTAGGCAAGGGAGATGTGTTAGAATTAATGCGTGGAGCATTAGTAACTAATGCCGAAGACAAGGGGTGGGGAGACAATCGTGGAGACGAAGAAGGCTACGATGTAGTGCAGGATGGATTCTGGACACTCCACACAGATCGTGGTTACATTGATATTGAAGTACGTAATAGCCATAATGGTTATTACGGAGGTTCGTTTAACCAGTCAGATGGTGAGATAAACGATATTGAAGATTTAAAACAAGTAACTGAAGACTTTTAAAATGACAACACCAAAAGTATATATGTTGATTGGAGTCCCAGGTAGCGGTAAAAGCACCTGGGTAGCTAATCAAGAGTGGGCTAAGGATATCCCTGTTGTTAGCAGCGACAAGTTCATCGACGAACACGCTGCTAAGGAAGGGAAAACTTACAACGATGTTTTTGCTGACTATGTTAAGATTGCAACCAGGTTGATGGATAACCAAGTGTTGATTTGCAAGGCAAACAATACTGACATCATTTGGGATCAAACTAATACCAGTGCCAAGAGCCGTAAGGCAAAGTTGGACAAGCTGGATGGTTACGAAAAGATTGCTGTGTACTTTCCTACTCCAGAGAAAGAAGAACTAGACAATCGATTAGCGCAACGTGTAGGTAAACATATTCCTTCTAGCGTAATGTCGTCAATGATTGCTAATCTTGAAGTACCAACTGAAGAAGAAGGCTTCAACGAAATCTGGTTTACTTGACCGTATAAGACTTTGGTGTTATAATAGGATTATCATGAAGACATATATAACATCAGATTTACACTTTGGGCATAAGAACATTATGAACTTCTGCCCAGTTACACGAGAGCGATTTCGCAACGACCTTGCCTATATGAACGAGGCTATGGTTAAAGAATGGAACGAGATTGTCAATCCAGAGGACACTGTTTACATCTTAGGTGATGTAGCGTTTATGTCGGGCAGTGATGCCGGACGTATTGTTAATCGCTTAAATGGCACAAAGATCCTTGTTGAAGGAAATCACGATCGCAAAACATTACAGGATGCTACATTCCGTAATGCGTTTGCAGAAGTACACAAGTATTTGGATATAAACTACAACGGCACTAAATGCGTTATGTTTCACTATCCAATTGCAGAATGGGATCAAATGCATCGCGGCAGCGTTCACTTTCACGGACACTTGCATGGCAACACCAGTGGCATGGAAGAATACAGAGCATTAGACGTAGGCATGGATTCAACAGGCTGGATTGTTTTAGAAATGGAAGATGCCATTGCTAGAGCAATGAAAGGCAAAATTAAAGGTCACCACTAACGGTTAGTTTTTATTATCTAAGGAGTACAATATGGATATTGTAGAGAAAGCACGTATTTTTGCAACTGCGGCACACGCTGCTATCGATCAACGCCGTAAGTACACCAACGAACCTTACATCGTTCATCCTAAGCAAGTTGCAGCATTTGTTGAAACCAATGGCGGAACTCCCGAGATGGTTGCGGCTGCATGGTTGCATGATGTCTTAGAAGATACCGCCGTTACACCAGATGTAATGCGAGAAGAGTTTGGAGACGAAGTTACAGACTTAGTATTGTGGGTTACAGACGTAAGCAAGAAAGAAGATGGCAATCGTGCTACACGCAAAGCCATTGACCGTCAGCACATTGCGGCTGCTCCGGGAGAAGCCCACACTATTAAATTAGCCGACATCATCAGCAACTGTTCCAGCATCATGATGCATGATGCAGACTTTGCCAAAGTGTACTTTGAAGAAAAAAGTTTATTGTTAGAAGTTTTAACAAAAGGCAACGAAGGCTTAAGAAATTATGCAAGTCGTATTGTGTTGGATGAAGACTAATGTTTAAAGATGAATTGAAAGAGTACGTGCAAACTAGTAACCTAGTCAACATGAAAGAATGTGGCGAAGGTATCTATGTACTAAAGTACAAGAAGAAAGTGTTCTACGACAACTTGTGGAACGAATACATTGCCGAATGTCGTGGTTCCATTGTGGACACGGATTTCAACTTGGTTGCTTATCCATTCACAAAGATCTACAATTACGGTATTGAAAAAGAAGCACCTGTACTAAGTGACGACACAGAAGTCCTAGCATTCCGCAAGGTTAATGGATTTATGGTTTCTTGTACTTGGTACAACGGAGACATTCTAGTTAGTACTACTGGCAGCACAGACAGCCCATTTGTAGATATGGCAAAAGAAATGATGCTGACTCATATGGATTGGACTGACTGGCAGTTAGCATTTAATCGTACCGACATGGACGGAATGACTTTTATGTTTGAGTGTGTACATCCCAATGATCCACATATCATTCCTGAAAAGGCTGGTATGTATATCTTAGGTTATCGCGAAAACAATTGGGGTAGCCGAGTAGGACATGATCCTTGCGTACTACAAGATTTGGCCGTTGCCTTCAACTGCTTTAAGCCAGAAAGTGTAACAGCTTCTATGCAAGCAGTAAAAAGCCTAGCCAAAGAATGTCGTCACGAAGGATTTGTATTCTATACCGAAGATGGTGTAAGTGCTAAGATCAAGTCGCCATACTACTTAACTTCAAAGTGGGTTGCTCGCAATCCACGTACAGATAAGTTAGTAGACTTGAACAAGGACATCAAGCACAATCTAGACGAAGAGTATTATCCACTCGTGGATGCTATCCGTGCTAACATTGTTGAATATACTGCCATGGACGAGCAAGCTCGTTTAGAGTGGGTACGCAAGGAGTTAGCCTAAGGATGAAATGTTTGACAGTGGCACAACTACCTACGTTGCCAGGAAGATTGAAAAGTCTCCTTGGCAACAGTGGTTTGCTTGGCGACCGGTAAAAATACACGGCAAGCGTATATGGCTTAAAAATGTATACCGCCGTTGTATCAATACCTATGTAGACTATGATGATTGGAAACGTTATGAGTACGGTAACATGTTTGATGTAATCAAAGGAGCAGAATGAAGATAGGAATTACAGGAACCCGTGAAGGGATGACAGCGTGGCAAGCAAGAGAAGTTCGTAAGGTACTTGCTGAACTTAACGGCACAGAATTTCACCACGGTGATTGTAGAGGTGTTGATGTTGAAGCAGCCGCAATAGCAAAATCGCTAGAATATACTATCGTCTGCTATCCTCCAAAGTCCGACGAAGAACAAGGATTCTTCGGTGGCGATGTTATGCACGAGCCAGCCGGATACTTAGAACGTGATAGAGCTATCGTAGATGCGTGTGATGTACTGTTAGTTTGTCCTAAACAAATGGAATGGCAACCAAAGGGCGGAACCTGGTATACACACGACTATGCTAAAAAGACTAACAAACCTTTTAGCGTTATTTGGCCAGAACCATTACCTTGGGAAGATTAATGAAAGACGAATCAGATTTACCATACGAACAACAAAGTTTGATTTTCCGTTTGCGTAAGCGAGCAGAAATCCGCAGACAAATTAGTTCACGTAAAAGTGTACAAGAAGGCAAGCCGGATCGTATGTCAGACTTATTAGAAGAAGCCGCTAACGAAATTGAATCGTTACAATCACAAGTATGTGCCGCAGAATCTAAAATTTCAGACATGGGGTGGATTATCAATCCGGATCGCATGGGACAATAGTTTGGAGAAATAAAAGGGCCTTTTGGGCCCTATTTTTTTGACTTTAATATCTTAGTAATATATAATATAACTGTGGTCGTGAGCAAACAGGCAAAGCTCTCACCCTTTTGGGTCGAGGATGGGGCACTGTCGTAGACGCAGCCTTTGTAGGTTCAAATCCTACCGACCACACCACACTTGCTCATAAGTAAGTGCTATTACAAGGAAAACTATAATATGTCAGCAACAATTAATCAAATCAAAGAAGCAGTAGCAGCCTGGGAAGCAGAGGACACTAAATTTGTAGGTGGTAACTCCGCAGCAGGTACTCGTGCTCGTAAAGCTCTTGCAGAAGTTGGTAAGCTAATCAAAGCTCGCCGTAACGAAATCACAGCAGAAAAGAACGCACGAAAAGAAGCTAAAACAAAGGCTTAATCATGGCAACCTATGATCCAAGGGATTCTTCCCCTGGAAGTGGTACCATTGATATGAGTACCACTGTCGTAGGTGGCGGGTATACGTTAGGCTCTATCACCGCTCCTTCAACATGGACTGTTAGCAACACAAGTGCTACTTCAGGTACTGTCAGTTATACTACAGCATCTAACGGATGGTACACTAGCAATCCTGTTAATATTACCGGCAATGGTATCACTATGCCTCAAGACGGTGATATAAAGATAGGTGACAAGAGTTTAAAAGAATTTATGTTAAAGATGGAAGAACGTCTTGCTATACTTGTGCCAGATCCTAAAAAACTTGAAAAGTTCGAAGCACTTAAAAGGGCTTACGAAAATTACAAACTGATGGAAAAGCTCTGTCAGGAAGATGAGGACACACCGTGATTACAGCACTATTCGCAGTTGATGATAAAGGCGGTATGGGTGCTAATGGAGATATGCCTTGGCCAACTAACAAGGATGACATGAAGTGGTTTAAAAATACTACCGAAGGTCATGTTGTTGTGATGGGCAAGCGTTCTTGGAATAGCCCAGACATGCCAAAGCCGTTGCCTAAACGTCATAACGTAGTTGTAACAAACGAATTTTTAGAACGAAACGACATTGAACAAATAAAGGGAAATGTTGCAGAAGGATTAAAATACGTTGAAGAACAATACAATGATAAAACAATTTTTGTTATAGGCGGCGCAAATCTTTTGATGCAGGCTAAGCCTGTTATAAAGAAAGCACTTATCACTCGCATACCGGGCGAGTATATTTGCGATACCATTTTAGATATGAAAGAATTTCTAGAAGGGTTTACCTTAATCAACACAATTGATTTAGGTTCTTGCAAAGTGGAAGAATATGAAGCAATATAAACAAGCATTACAACACATCCTCGCTAACGGCAACGATAAGTCTGATCGTACAGGCGTAGGTACTCGTAGTGTATTCGGATACCAAATGCGTTTTAATTTGCAAGAAGGGTTTCCTGCTACAACTACAAAGAAACTAGCATGGAAAGCCGTCACTGGAGAGTTACTATGGTTCCTCGAAGGTAGTGGCGATGAACGTAGACTTGCAGAAATTACTCACGGCACTCGTGATGGAGTTGCAACAATCTGGACTCCTAACGCACTTGCACCGTATTGGAAACCAAAAGCTGCTTACGAAGGCGACTTAGGTCGTGTTTACGGAGTACAGTGGCGCAACTGGAGAACAGTTGATCAGTTTTGGAATCCTAATAAAACTTCTGCTATTTCTATTCCTAAGGTTGTAGATCAGATTCAAAATCTAATCGACGGCATTAAGAATGATCCACACGGACGTAGACACATCCTAACTGCTTGGAACCCAGGCGAGTTGGATCAAATGGCATTGCCTCCTTGCCATGTATTAAGTCAATTTGATGTTACTGACAATCGTTTGAGCTGCCAACTGTATCAACGCAGTTGCGACATGTTCTTAGGAGTGCCTTTTAACATTGCTAGCTATAGTTTACTCACACATATTATTGCTCGTGAATGTGGACTAGAAGTCGGCGACTTTGTATGGACCGGTGGTGATTGTCATATCTACAACAATCACTTTGATGCTGTTGCAGAACAATTATCTAGAGACGAACGAGCATTACCAATATTAGAATTTGAAACTAAACCAATCAATGAATATGTTGTTAGTGATTTTGTTCTATCGGGATATGATCCACATCCTGCAATCAAAGCAGACATGGCTGTATGACCGACAAACTTAACACGTTTTGTAAAAATTACGAAGTTAAAATAGTAAACGATAACGGGCGTTATGCTCGTTATCGTCCTCCTACGTTTTTTGCAGATCCGAAACGTGCGGATTTGATTCGAAACGATATTGAAGAATTTCATACTGAAAAATTATACACACTACAGATACCCGAGAGTAGATTAAACACTTTGATTGAAATGGAAGGACGTTTCCATAATAATTTTGACGATCGAGGTCGCAGAGATTTATTCGAAGTTCTTATGGAAAAAGAAAGAGAAGAAGCATTTCTCCGAAATACTAACGAAGCTGTAAAAAAGGCTTACGAACAATACAGTATTATGTTAAACTTAGTTGGTTATCAAAGAAAATTTTAAAGGCAATCATGGCACGCTCGCATTATTGGACTATCGGTAAGTTCGCAGATTGGGTTCGTGGAACTCCTAAGCTCAAGGCTGGCACTTGCGAGGAGTGGGACGAATGGGAGCGTAAAGCTCAAGGCTATAGTAAGCTTCGCTGGTGGCTAGCTGAAGAAGGATTAGACTATGCTCAAAAAATTGTATTCTGGATTCCAGATACTCTCCACTCTATCAAGTACTACATTAATAATCGTTGGGTCACTAGGACTCATAGCCTTACAGCTCATCCCCGAGACATTAAACCCGGTAATTGGGCTGACGTTGGCAATCGTTTCCTTCCTTGCCTTTTTAATGAGCTTGTTGACTTCGTCGAAATAGAATTAGCATGGTGGCACATTGCGTGGGCAGATAAAGATGTTAAAGAAAAATACGAAGCTCCCTTCTGGGCTAGTGGTTGGTTCCGTTGGCGCACATGGCGTTGCCCACAGGCTGGCTTGGACAACCTCGAGTGGCAGCGTAATCTGCGTTGGTCCGAAGACGAGTGCGGTCCGGATAGCAAGAATGTGGGCAAACTTACGCCGCAAGCAGAAAAAGCTCAAGAAATCCTAGACTTATATAAGTGGTGGACTGAAACGTATCGTAATCGTCCCGATGCGTATGATACAAGCGGTTGGACCGCGGCATGTGAAGCGCAACGTCTAGCTAATGGTGGCAAGCTAAGTTTTAGCACACCAAAAGATCCTGTGCTTAAAAAACAAAGCGACAAAGCACACAAGATGCTTCAAAAGATTGAAGCTGATTACGAAAAAGAAGACGAAGCTATGATGATTCGTTTAATTAAAGTAAGACATGGATTATGGACGTAAGCAATTATAAATGCCCTGTTTGCGAAAGCGAAAAACAATTCAGTAACAAATATGATGCGTATTATTGTGAACTTTGCAACAAATGGTTAGAGGATAAATGTGATGACCCAACCTGTGAATTCTGCACCAATCGTCCAAACAAACCAAGCCAGTGCGTTTAGGCTTTGGGTCCAAAATATTTGGTTTGACAACTGTGAAGAACGGTTGACAGTAGGACAAGATCCTAGTACAATTAAACAATACTGGAATAGCTACAAATGGTGGCTACGAAGAGAATTCAGACATCAACAAAGGCATAACAATGACCAAAGAAACTAAATTGCAAGTAGTATTTGCACCTGGCTGTTTCGACAACTTCGAGGGTTCTCAAGAAGAACTTGATAGCTTAATGGCAGAAATTCACCGTATGGTCGACTCTGGAGAGATTCACGAAAAGGCTCGTCCTATCGATTTTGAAAACCCCAGCGAAGAGGATATGGAGGTCATGGAGCATCTTATGCAAGTTGAACAAGATTTAAAAGGACGCACACTTCAATGAGTACCGCTAAAGACATTTGCGATCATTTTATTAATCGTGCAAAACACCTACAAGAATTTGTTGTTACTACTTCCGTGCCAGCAGGTTTTAGATTTAACGGTCTTGTGCCGTTTGACATGCAAATCAAAGACGAAGAAATTGAAGCGAAAGTCTGGGCAATTAGCTTTGAAGAAGCTGTAGGAAGATTTGACGAGTGGATAAGCACATGCAATTAAAAGCAGAACAGCCAGCAACAGGTATTATGAAAACTGGGGACTACGGCGATGCACTAGCATACAAAGTCTCCTGTTCTTGCGGACAAGATTGGCACGAACATAATGTTTGGGTTGAAGCTGAAGAAACCGGTATTACTGTGCAAACCTATATCACAGTTAAATCTAACTGGTGGTCCGAACACGTAAAGAAAAGCTACGATATTAAAAATCCTTGGTTACAGGAATTTGATTGGTTCTGGAAAGATTTGTTTAACGGGTTAGTAACTCGTGTTAAACTAACCTGGACCTTGTGGACAAAGGGATATGTTGAATACGAAAGCTGTATTACTATGGAGCAGCAACAAGCCCTCAACTATGCAGAAACTTTAAAGAAAGCAGTCAAGGATGTAGAGTACTTCCGCAATGGCGCAAGAGCAGCAAAAGAAAACAAAGAGGCAGTTAAACAGGCAACCCAAGGAGATTGTGTATAATGGCAACTAAAGAAGAACAGCAACAACTAATTGAAGTATTAAAATTTACGCCACGTACTTACAAAATTCAACTATGGGGTTATGGCGGTGAACATGTTATGGGTACCGTAGATCGCGAAGTCTACGATTACTTTAAGCGTAGACGCCTGAGTCTAATGGACTATGCTTGGGGAGGGGACGAGTACGAAGTTCCAGAAGAACTACAACCTTTTCCACCAGGTAGTTGGTACGAGTGCGATAGCATGGGTCACTGTAATGGTGTTGATCGCAGTGCTGGTACAATTCAAATCACAGATGAAAATGATAACGTTGTCTTTGAACATAGCCTAGAAGACTTGTCCGGCATGGATAACGAACCGGGTTGGATCTGTAATGACGAAATATGGATTGAATCACAGCCTGCGGGAACTGTGGTGTTTATCGGCACTAGCAATGAAAAAGGCACGTTCTTCGAAGGTGAAATTAATCTTACAGCACCGTTTGACATTGAAAAGTTAGAACTGTGCTACGACGAAATTGATGGTAACGAAGTTATTAACAGTGTAATCTATGACGGTGAAGAAATTGACAACTACGGTGGTGACACTAGCGGTAAGAGTTCGGACTTTGGTTTCTACATTGCAGGTTCACAAAAGGACGGCAAGTGGGAACGCTACAAGGATATGGACGACATCGAGTACACATTAACTGAATGGTTCCCAGGTAAGATTAATCCTGTACGTCCTGGCAAGTACAGCGTTAAGACCAAAGATGGATATAACTATCAAGCTCTCTGGAACGGTGAGTTCTGGCATAATGATTGGAGCGAAGAAAAAATCAAAGTTAAAGAATGGCAAGGTATTGATCATGATCCAGACGCTGATGTCGATTGGGATCCTGTTGCAGAATTAGATAAAATTGTTGTACCGGAATCAGTACAACAAAAAGCAGTTTGGCCGTTTGCTTCAGGCGAGGTGCCTGCAGACGTTTTGGAGGAAACAATGACTGAAAAAGAAACAATCTCAAAGTGGTGGACTGTACGTACACATTATAAAAAATCATGTGAGCAACACGAATACTTTGTACAGCGTGACGGTGACGGACGTATTAAAGTTATAGACGGTTTCCGCTTTGTAACATACAATGTGGAAACAAACGACGGCGAATTTCCTAAGTTTGAATTTACCTATGTCCCAGGCGGCAACGGTGATAAAGACAGTCTGGACCTAAATAGTCTAAGCGGTGAAAACATCGAAAGCTCAGAACTTGTTGAAATGTTTGACGGCGGTTGCTGGGGCGATAATGAATTCGAAGGACTCAATGATGAAGAAGTCGAAAAGCTCGAAGAGTTCTTAAGTGAGAACGGTTCATACGCACTAGAAGATGACGGCGAATGGTACCTAGAAGATACCGAAGTTTGGGTGTGGGGTCCGTTAGAAGTTGAAGATGAGGATGGCAATGTACGCATCATCATTGCAGACAAAGACGGTAACATGATTGATTTCAAGGAAAATGACTAAAATCTCAAGTAGCCTGGAACGACACACGTTTCAGGCCGAATCATCAAAAAAGAAATTAGAAGAAGATCCTTCTAATGAGTCTGCTCGAAAATTAGTCGAAATGTACCAGCAATGGAGAGAGGAAGCTGCTGCTCGAGAATTAGACACAGAATGGCAACAAAACAACATGGAGTACGACATGCGTACTTCTCAGTGGATGTGCGCCAAAGTTAAAGCTAGCGATACCTATGCCCAGAATCTATATGCGGCAATATGCAATCGCGAATTCCAAAAACACGATGTACTAGAAATTCTCAAAGATGCTGTATGGAGTTGCTCTTGGAGATATGCTGGTGGAATTATTGCCGACATGCGAGAAGAGGGCGATTACATTGATTGGTACTGTAGTGGTATAGGTAGTGGATTAGGTAATGGTGACGAAACAGGAGAGAAAAACTACGTTTCTGAATCAATTGTCACTGAAGAAATTGAGAGTGACTTAAATAAACTCGGGTGGATCGTACTGCCCGAGCATGATGAATAATCAAAGGAGAATAGGGAACCGAAATGAAAGTGATGTTAGACGACAGCGCAGGGTACCGCGGCTGGGTCCTAGAGCGACTTAAAGCTCAAGCCAAAACATTTAAAGAACTCGCAGAAGAGATTCTTGGGGAAGATATCAAAAACATCTACGCAGTAGGCGGAGTTGTTGGAGATGGAGAGTTTGATGACACTAGTGATGTTGAACTAATGTTTGAACTTGTTGAAGACGTAGATGTCGATGAAGGCGTTATTGATGCGCTACAAACTGAAATCGAATACGCAGAAACCGAAGTTGGATTTATTTACATCACCGTTAATTACGGACCTACTCGAAATAAAAAGATCCTAATAGCTTGACATTTAAAAATTATTCGTATATTATAACTATTTTTAATTACAACAAAGGAATACCACATGGCTACTAAAGCCCCAGAAAAGAAAACTCGTGTAACTAAGGCTCAGGTTATTGCTCATAGAACTCGCGCAGCCAAGGATCATAGCCCAAGTTGGGATGGTCAGGAAACATGGACTGCTGATCAGTTTATGAAGCATTTCCGAGAAAGTATGACTTGGTATCGTTTAGAATCTGGTGGTAAAGAACTGAAGCCAAAAGTTATTAATTGGATGTCACAAAACGGTTATAACAAAGAACAAATTGCAGAGTTCAAGAAAACTAAAGACAATCGTTGCGGAACAACAATGGGTGCCATTGCCGCTAACTTACTTAAAGGTATGCCTGCACTTCGCCCAGACTTTAACGGCGGGCGTGATTCAGGTCAGTGGCTCAAAGATGCTATTGCTAAAGTTGTAGTTGAAGGTAAGAACGATAAAGACGACGAAGAAGAAACGGTTGATGCTAAACCAGCTGTTGCCCAACCGAGCATTCAAGAACGTGTTCGCGAAGCAAGTTTTCGAATGACTGAAGAAATTGAGGATGCTCTAGAAGCGTTTGCTCAAGATCCAGACACGTTTGATCCTAAAGCATTTAAGCTTCTAAATCTGTTGCGTGGTAAAGAGGTTAAGGCAGCACACGCTCGCATTATTAAAGACCTTTACACACGTCAACACAATGAACTAGTCGAAGTAGCAGGCACCAAGGATGAGCAGCTTAAAGAAGCATATGAACACCTTAGCAAAGCTAATTTAAAGAAGATTACCTTGTTCTATCACGAAATACTTTCAGCGTGTGATATGTTAATGCAAGAAGCCAAAGTTAATCGTGCTCCACGTAAGACTAAGGCAGTTAGCAAAGATAAACTTGTTGCTAAACTCAAGTACCTTAAACAAGACGATAAACTGAAACTCGTTTCAATTAACCCGACTGATATTATTGGTGCTCAAGAAGTTTGGGTATACAATACTAAGAGTCGTAAGATTGGCAAATACATTGCTAGAGAATTTGCAGAGCTTGCTGTTAAAGGTACAACTATTATCAACTTTGACGATATCAAGAGCGTACAAAAGACTCTACGTAAACCAGAGGAACAACTCAAAGAATTCAAAGCAGCAGGTAAAGTTGCTCTGCGTAAATTCCTAGACGATATTAAAGCAGTTGATATTAAACTCAATGGACGTATCAACGAAGAAACTATTTTACTCAAGGTTTCTTAAACTAGCAGTATTAGTAGTTTCCATGACAGATTAAATATAAGTGTTATGGAAACTAAGAACGTCCTAGTTCTAGGTAACGGTGAAAGTCGTCGTTGCCTAGATCTTACCTCAGTCCTGTTATCGCATACCACTGTAGGATGCAATGCGATTTACAGAGATCACACAGTAGATCATCTAATTTGCTGTGATCGCCGCATGGCTACTGAGGCTGTTCGAAATATCAAAGACACTACAAAAATATATACTCGCTCCAACTGGGCGAGCTCGTTCTCAAAATTTCCCAATGTTAGCACAGTTCCAGAGTTACCATATAAAGGTGACACTCGGGCTGATGATCCTTTTCAGTGGGGGTCTGGACAATACGCGGTTCTCCTTGCTTGTTTGTTAAGTGACAATATTACGTTAATCGGATTCGACTTATGGTCTAACGATAATTATGTGAATAATGTTTACAAGGATACAGAAAATTATTCAAAAGCTAACAGTCATTCTGTAGATCCAAATTATTGGATTTATCAAACAGAAAAGATATTCAAACTTTATCCTAATAAATCATTCAACATTTACAATAATATCGATTGGAATATGCCTAGCGGATGGAACCTCCACAATGTTGTATTCCACGACATAAAATCATTTAAGAGCGACCATGAATAAAATAGAAAAATATATAGAAGAAATACAAGATAATAAAGAAGATATCTGCGACTTAATCATTCTAAAACTATCAATTGAATACGGTAATGACTCGTTTGACAAAGAGATTTGCAAAAGAGATTTGCTGTTAATAATTAATTGCGTACAACACGATATACTTGCAGATTCTACAATTAGTACAATTAAAGCAGGATTGTCTTATATTCATGCGTACAACGGAATTAAATTTACTATACAAAAACATCAATTACTTTCTGCCATTGATATGTTAAAGATTGCATTGATTAATTTTACAGATGATTTGAATATTGCAACTATTGTCGAACAACGCCTTGATATTTTGTATTCAATGGTTAACGAAAAGGCTGTACAAGAAACACGTCTTTGGTCATTAGCTGGGAAAGTTTTACCGTATACAGCATTAGCAGGACTAGTTTGGAGTCAATTTGTTGGACACCATGACTTGTATCACTCGTTAATTGTAATTATTGCCACTGTATTTTTTAGTATCTCAGTAACTTGGTGGTGGTGGGCAATTTATAAAATCACTACAATCTTTACAATATTAAAACATACTCAACCTCGTTTCAAAGAAATTTCCGACAATATCGGATCGATACGACAAGATGTTAGTCACATACATAACACTGTGACAGCCAAGAGTGTTGACAAATCTAAATAAGAACGTATAATTATAATATGCGGTCTTAGACGCTCACCCCGCAATATAAACTCTGCGTGTCATCTAATAGGAAAATAAGATGACTTGGATTATTGACAAAACTTTTGAATTCTGTTACGGACATAGAGTTCACACACAAACACTCAACGGCGAATATGCTGCCGACTTAAAATGTGCTTGCAGGCATCTGCATGGACACGAAGGTAAAATGCAGGTTCACCTAACGGGTGATGGCTTGGATAAAACCGGAATGGTTACTGACTTTAGACATTTAGAATGGCTAAAGAAATGGATTAACTCTTACATCGACCACCAATTTATTATTGACAAGAATGACCCACTCTACTCAAAAATCATCGGCGAACGTGGCTTGGTTCCTGTTTATGTTCCTGAAACTGAGCATGTTGCAGGTTATCATTTGGACCTATCAGATCTCACTGAAAATACTCCAGAGTATGAATACTACGAAGGCTTTATGGTTGTGGACTTTGTTCCTACTAGCGAGCACCTTAGTAGTTGGATGTCTGAACTTGTAGAAGCAAAGATGAAGAAACTTGGAGTTAAAGTTCACAGCATTGAATGGTGGGAAACTCCTAAGTCACGTTCAGTATTTTACAGAGATGGTGTTTAAGAAGTTCTGGCACATATGGGCAAAGGCCCTCGGAGAAAAATCAGGCAGCACTGATCAAGAAGCTGATCAGGTTGCTTTGATACGTACATTAATTGTATCATGCTATGTTATCACTAATTGTTTTATCATAGCAGGTGTTATAAGGCATTGGTAAACATGACTGAGAAAGAATGGTTAGATAGAGTAAAGCTAGGTGCAAAGATTTACAACAAGGATCGTTTGCACAGAGATTTCCAAGCAGACGAAGTAAACAAGTTTGTTGAATGGTTGTACAAACAGTACGGCGTAGTCTACACTCCCGATCAAGAATAATGATTACAGTTCTTTGTGTTAGATTCGGAACACGTTACGGGCGAGAATATGTTGAAAGATTGCGAAATATGGTTTCGCGACATATTACCGTACCTTATGAATTTGTTTGTTTAACTGACGATCCAACTCCAATCGATAACGTTCGAAACATTGTAATTCCACAACAGCCATATCCCAGGTTGTGGTGGCACAAGGTACACATGTTTGATCCTAGTCTAGGAATCAAAAACAGAATTTTGTACTTTGATCTAGATGTTGTTATTCATGCAAACATTGATAAACTAGTCGATGTTCCGGACAATACGTTCTACGGTATTAAAGACTTTAACCGACAATTCCACCCTTCTTGGGAATATCTTAACAGTAGTGCAATATCGTGGATCGGTGGCGAACACAGTGACTTGTGGGATAGATTTAAATCCGATCCTAACGCTGCTATGAAAAGATATCCAGGAGATCAAGATTGGATATGGCACGGTGCTAAAGATAGAATTAAATTCTGGCCCAGAGACTGGATTCTAAGTTACAAGTGGGAAATTAGAGACCGCGGCGATTTAGTTGTAAGTAACGGCAGACGAAACTTTGTTTCGGTTATAACTCCCGATGTTCCGGCAGAATGTTGTGTAACTGTGTTCCACGGTGACCCAAAACCACAAGATGTTAAAGATCCATTTGTAGTTGACAACTGGAAATAGCGATGTTATAATAGTTTCATGACTATTATTACTCGCGAACAATTACACGAATTACTACACACCGGCGAGTGTGTTGTAGAATTTACCAAAGTAGACGGCACAGTCCGCTCTATGCCATGCACTCTTAACGAAGCTCTGCTTCCGCCTGCTCCTGTGCATGTAACCAATACCGATAATCCCATCGACTTTCCTGCTCCTAAAAAGGAAAAGAAAGTAAACCCAGAAGTGATGAGCGTCTGGTGTTTGGATAAAAAGGAATGGCGGTCCTTTCGTATCGCTAATGTAATTTCTGCGAAAGCAAAAGATGGACTCTGATAAAGCATTCTTTGGAACTATTCTTGCAATGATGGCCCTATTGTTCGGGCATCCTATTGCTGCTGTTATTATCTTTATGATAGCAGTAGTATGACACCAAAACAAAAGCGTACAGAAATTAAACGACTCTTGCATCTTCTCTCAGAAGAGAATCGAGAAATGTTTAATCGCATGTATTCTCCTCAAGAAATTGATCGAGAGGTCGACGAAACGGTTGACAGCATGCCAGCAAAACAGTTATCATGGGCATTGCAACAATGTCAAAATTCCTATTACAGACTCTTTAAGGTTATTCAAAGTGCATAAAAAATTAGGCTTTGCTTGTAAGTGGATTGACCATGCAGGTCAGGTAGATGGTATTAAATCTACTGACGATGCTAAACAATACAATACAGGAACAACTACTGTAGCTTGGCTTAAACGTCAAAATAAACAAGTTGCTGAAGAAAAACTTTGGGACTTAATGAAAAACAATATTGAGTCTACTCGTAAACTTATAGAAAAGGTAGGTAGTTTAGATGATCAATTCCGAATGGTTCGCCTTAGCAGCGATATTCTTCCTGTTTACACTCAGTCAGATTACGCTTATTTTTGGCGCTTGGCAGATGTCCGTGCTTATATGGAAAAGGAATTCGCAAGGGTTGGCGATTGTGCAAGAAGTTCTAATGTTAGGCTTAGTATGCACCCTGGCCAGTTCACTGTACTTGCTAGCGAAAACCCTGGTATTGTTGATCGTTCAATAGAAGAATTCGAATACCATGCAGACATGGCTCGTATGATGGGCTATGGTAAAACATTTCAAGATTTTAAAATTAACGTTCATATCTCAGGCAAACAAGGCCCTGCAGGTATACGTGCTGCTTATAACCGATTGAGCCAAGAAGCTCGCAATTGTATTACTATCGAAAATGAAGAAATTACACACAACCTTGACACCTGTTTGGAACTTGCTGATCTCGTTCCGATTGTATTGGACATACACCATCATTGGATTAACTCGGGCGAATATATCGATCCTAGCGATGTACGTGTTCAACGGGTTATTGACAGTTGGCGCGGTGTGCGTCCTACTTGTCATTATAGTGTTTCTCGCGAAGATGTACTCGTTGGGCATTCCAATGGACAACGTCCCGATCTTCAGACCCTCTTAAATCAAGGCTACAAAAAAGGCAAACTACGAGCACATTCAAACTTCTATTGGAACACAGCAGTTAACGAATGGGCCGCTACGTTCAATGAACAGTTCGACATCATGTGCGAAAGTAAAGCAAAGAATCTAGCTAGCTTCGAGTTTGCTAACTGTTTGTAATAGAAAGTATAGCCGTAAAAAAGCCCCTTTCGGGGCTTTTTCTTAGGCTTTTGGAGCCTTAGGTTTTTTAGTTTGGGCTGGTTTTGGTTGAGCCTTAGGTTTTGCAGCAGGATTTTTTCCTTTGCGTTGACCCTGAGGTTTCTTAGCAGCAGGCTTCTTAGCTGGTGCAGCTTTCGCTACAACGGCTGGTTTTGCCTCTACTACGGGTGCAGCTTCTACCTTAGGTGGTTCCACCTTGTAGGGCACTTGATCCGGAACGTGTCCGACTGCGCCTGCTGCTACCTGCTCAGCACCACTAAAAAAGTTTTTGAGCCATTTAAACATAGTTTATCTCCTTAGATTTTTATTTATGATCATTTCATAATAACCCAGGTAAATTCCGAACAAATCACTAGTCTTAGACTTTAAATAAATACACTAGTATTCATTTATTAGGGTTTTATATGACTAGAAAAATCATTGACATTGGGCAAAAAGGCAACGACGGTACAGGCGATTCGCTTCGTGATAGTTTCCGAAAAATCAATGACAATTTCCAAGAACTTTACAGCGTAGTAGGTTTAGGGGATCAATTATCATTTACAGGTTTAATTGACACACCTGACAGCTATGTTGGTAGGGATAACAACATTGTTTCTGTTAACAGTGACGGTTCTGGTATTGCTTTTAAACAATTAGTTGCTGGACAAGGTGTAACATTTGACTTTGATACGAACCCTAATGAAATTAAAGTTAATGCTGCATTTTCAAGTATCCAAGCTGATACAAAACCACAATTAGGTGGACCGCTTAATACATTCAGCGGCGGTGAACGTTTTCCAATTGGTAACTTGCCAGATTTAACTAATGCAAGCGAGGTAAACGAGGCCGTAGCCAAGTTGACAGCTAAGTATGACTCTGTAACTGCAACTCCAGGAAAACTTGCTGCAAACAAGGCGTATGTTGATAGTAAACTATCTTTAGCAGGTACTGAAACTATAGATACCGCTACAAATCTTGTTGATCCAAATCAAGGTATTATGACAGGTCCGTTGATTCTATCTCGTGATCCTGTTGCTACAGACAATGATGATTACGATGGATTAATTGCAGCCACTAAACGATATGTTGATAATTCAAGTTACTATTCAAAAGTAAACTTATATGTTTCAACTAGTGGAGTCGATAATAGAGAAGATATTGCTTTAGAACAAAGAGGTCGCGCTCTTGCGTATGCCTATAGATCCATCGAAGCTGCTGCTAAACGTGCCGAAGAAATTATTTTAGATGCACCATTAGAGTTAGGTCCATACAGAAAACGTTTAACATACGGTGATGGGGCAAACGATTGTACACTTACAAGTATTGTTACATCTCCATTAAGTGGTGTAGGTTGCGTTGCTAGTGCGGTAATGACCGTTGACACAATCGAGTTAGTCAGCGGAGGTTCGGATTATCTACCAGGCGACTTAATTGTTATCCAGGGCGGCACAGGTACACAAATTGTATTAGAAGTATTAACTTCAACACAAGGCACAGGTGCTGTTGACAGATTCCAAGTTAACATTACAGGTAACTACACAGTCATTCCGGGAACAACCAGCGTTGCTACTTTCAGCAATAGTGCTGCTGGTGTAGGTGCAACATTTAATATTACGTATAAAGTAAGCTCAATTTCCGTAACAACGGCAGGTACAGGATTTAATCTAGTAAGCGTTCGTGTTACAGGCGGTGGTGGTAGTGGTGCATTTGCGTATGCTTCTGTAAGCGGTGGAGGTGTAACTGGTATTACTGTAACTTCGGCTGGTGCTGGATACACAAGTATTCCAACAATTGTTGTAGAATTACCAAGAATTAAAATCTTTACTAACACATTAGGTACAGATTATACTAAAGCATCTGGTCCAAGCAGAGATATCCGTGAAGGATTATTCTTACGCGGTGAAACATCAGGTGCTATTGCTAACATCTTAGCACACAACGGCGAACTAGATGGTGACGGTAACGAACTATTTGATATTGATATTATCGAAGGTGCGTTTGAAATTGGAGAAAAAATCCAATACGGTGACCCAATTAAACGTGTCAACGTTACAATTATTATTGAAACAGGAACATACGAAGAAAACTTCCCAATTAAAGTTCCACAAAACGTATCCATCATGGGAGACGAGTTTAGACGTACTAACATTCGTCCTCGCCCCGGAATGTCAACAAGCCCGTGGGCAGGTATACATTTTTGCCGTGATGAAGTCATTGACGGACTAACTGTAACCACACAACGTTATGGTCGTCATTATCTAACAGACGCATCTGCTCCAATTTTTCCTCTAGTAAACAATCCAGGTAACTTTAAATGGGCAGCTGAATTATTACGTTTGAATAGAGCATTCATTCAAGCTGAAGTAATTGCGTGGATTGCTGCACAGGTAGCAGGCAACCTAACACCGTTTGCAGACGACTTTGTTTACAATGCAGATTTGTGCAGACGTGACGTTGGACTGATTATTGATTCTATGGTGTTCGACTTAAAATACGGACAACATAACAGAACTGTATCTGCTGCATTAAAGTACTATGAAGGTACTACAGCATTAGGCAATTCGTTAATTGCTATTACAGATCAGAAAGCAGAAACTCTAGCTTCTATTGCTAGAATTAATGTACTAGCGCAGGCAGTTATTACAAATACTCCGCCTGCTGTCAAATTTAGTACAGCTACACAAATTATTAATCCTGCAATTACCGCAGAATCTAGTTCTGGAACAGTTATCACTAGCTTGTTTAATATCATTACAAGCATTATAACCAACGAAAGCAACTTTAACAAACCTAAAGATAATGATAAGATGGATGTGTTCTTAATGAACGATGCAACTCGTCTATATCAAATGACAATTCAAGGTGCTGGCGGGTTTGCTTTGGTGCTTGACCCAGAAGGGCAAATCCTAACTAAGTCACCATACGCACAAGTAGGTACTGTATTCAGTAAGAGTACAGGAGTTCAAAGTTTTGCAGGTAGTTTATTAATTGACGGCTTTGCTGGTAACCAACAGTTTGCACCAATTTCCAAAGTTGATAACTATACCATCAATGTCGGCGAGCTAGTACGCAAACCGCAAACACCTTTCTCATTCTTTAGAAATGGTGTTTCATATCGTGTAAACTTTATCCGTAACTACACTTATAGTACCGCCGGTTCTACAGCACAATTTGTATTAGATGAAACTACACCATTCACCGGTGACTTGTTTATTTCATACAATGAATCTAAATGTTATCGCGATGTTGGATTGATTGTTGATGCTATTACTGCTGACTTAGTTTTTGGTACTAATTATCAATCAGTTACAGCCGGTTTATCATATCGTAGATCCTACACCAGTGCAGTCATTGAGGACCAAATCTACGAAACAGTTACAGCCATTAACTACGCTAGAGATCAAGTGCTTTCGCATGTAACTGATCCTAGTGCTAGAACAATTATTACTTCAAGATTTTCTACAGTAACTGGTTTATTACAACGTGGCGAAACTGCCACTCCTGTTATTATCTATCCTAACACTGTTGGCGCAGCCACTGGTGTTGCAAATGCTGCGGCTCTATTACAATATAATAGAACATTTATTAGATCAGAAATTATTGCATGGATCAATAATCAAATTGCAACCGCTGGCGGGATTTGGACTGGATTTACATACAATTCAACCCTTTGTTCACGTGACGTAGGATACTTAGTCGATGCTGTAACATTTGATTTGTTATACGGTGGCAATAAATCAACTGTTGAAACATCATTAACTTATTGGAATGGTGCAATATCAATGGTTGACGGGCAAACTGCTCAATCAGCTGCTGCATTTGGAAGACTCAAAACTATTGCTCAGGCCATTGTTGTTAACACTACTGTTACCCCAACATCCGGTAACACTGACACTCAGGTAAAAGATTTAGTCAATCCTGGTAGTGCCGGTGCAGCAACTACAATTGGTTTAAGAGTTGATGAAATTATTGCAATTGTACAAAATTCAAGTAGTGCTCCGGCAATTACTCAACCATCATACGCATCAAGTACAAACACATTGTTTGCTAGTATTAGATTAACCATACAAGGTACTAAAACACAAACACAACAAGCAACTATTGACTACATCAATGATGTTATTAGCAAATACGAACTAGTTACTCCAGGTAACAGAAGTATGTTGTCAAACGACTTTACCTGCGTTAACGACATGGGTTACGGATTATTAGCAACCAATGGCGGTTTAACTGAAGCGGTATCGATGTTTACATACTATTGCCATACTGCATATTATTCGTTGAATGGTGCTCAGATTCGTTCTGTAGGTGGTTCATGTGCAAACGGGGTGTATGCTCTAAAAGCAGAAGGTAGTGACCCATTAGAAGTTCCAGATATTGTTATATTAATGAACAATATGAGCCAAGGTGCTACAGTTTATGCTCCGGGTGGGCTTGCACCATACCAATCAACTATTGAAGGACTCGTTGTGTATGTTGAATACGACGACTATGTTCCTTATAATCAAAGTGAAATAGAAGTTGATCATGCAGGTACTATCACTCGTTATCTAATTAACAGTGCAGACACTGGCGGCACTATTCCGGCCGGTGTTGCAAAACTTAACCTAAGTACAACTGGTGCAAACAACACTTCTACTAAGGGACTTATTGCTGCCATCGACGACGGCACTCGTGTAACAATTCGTTCAGTGTTTGAAATTAAACTAGATGACGTTACAACATTGATTGGAACTCGTCCTAGTACTGCTTTAGTATTTGTTGAAGATCCAAACAAAGTTTATCGTATCCTAAGTGCTACAACCGGTGGCTTGCCAAGTGGTCAGGCACGTATGACATTACGTGAAAATTATGACTACATCGATGCCCTAGTATTTGACTTAGGCGGTCCTGAGCAACCAGCAGATCACGGCGATGTTGGTGACTACAAAGTTGCAGTTAACTCACTGTCTCCAACAGAAGCATTACGAGCTGTTGGTTCACAGTTTGTTTGGAAAGGAACTTTACATACAATCACTGCATATGATGACCAAGATGCTACCGGTGCTTCGTATGCTAGATTAACATTTACACCTGCATTGGCAGATGTTGTTACAGGCTACGAGGATCAAGTTGTATTAAAATGTGGTGCTCAAGCAGGCATGAGTGGTGACATTACTAGTGCTATTTCCACAGCACGTTTCACTGGACATGACTTACTTGATATTGGTACTGGTTCATACGCCGATACTAACTATCCAAGTGTTATTTACGGTAGTCCTGCAAATCCAAAACGCCCTGAGAACGAAGTTCAAGAAGTCGGTAAGGGTCGTGTGTTCTACGTAACAACAGACCAAGATGGTAACTTTAGAGTTGGTCCTTACTTCCAAGTGGACCAAGGTACAGGTACTGTTACTTTTGCTGCGTCAATTGCGTTGTCAAGTTTGGACGGTTTAGGATTTAAACGTGGTGTTGCTATTAGTGAATTCTCAACAGACGACACTATGACAGACAATGCTACAGATACTGTTCCTGTTGAACAGGCTGTACGTGCTTACATTGATAGACGTCTAGGACAAAACCATAACGGTGGATTATTAGATTCAACTGACGTTATTCCTGCACTATCAGGCGGTTACATGGCACTCGATGGTAGCTTGGGCATGAAGGCTAACTTAGAAATGGACGATCATAAGATTGTTACATTGGGCGATCCTACTGCCGATCAAGATGCTGTAAACAAGAGATGGCATACTATTGCTAACCTACAAGATGGTACTTTAACAAGTCCGTCTAATGCTAGCCTAGTAACATTTACAGGAACAGGTACACAATTTGTTAACGGTTCTGTAACAGGTGACATTACATTAACAAGAAGTGGTAACACACTAACTGCGGCAATCACCGCAGATACAATTATTAATGCTGATATTAAATCTGATGCTGCTATTGCTCAAAGTAAATTAAGTTTGAGTGCTTCCCCAACTGCGGCAAGTGCTCCAATTAGCTACGTACAAGCAAACCAAGGTGTGTCTAGTTTTAACTCAGTTGAATTTAATTCAACATACGGTTGGGTATCATTAAAGAGTAATGGTATTGCATTAGACAAATTAGTACAACTAAGTGGACGCTATCTAGTTGGTAATTCAAACATTACAACTGGTAATGCTGGCGCTGTTGCATTTAGTGATGTTGTTAACCTAGGTGCCGCTATTAAGAAGAATCAATACTCTGCAACAGGTTACTTAAAACGTACAGCGTTAGGATCATATGTAAACGATTTAGACTATTCACTAGTTGACGATGCATCGGGTAACGTTGCTAATACTTTAGTTAAACGTGACGGCGATGGCAACTTTGCTGCTAACATTGCTAACTTCCAAGAACTTCGTATTGATAGTAAAACTGCATTAGATACAACTATTGGAAGTGGCACTGATACCGGTTCGATTAATATGTATTCATATCGTGGTATCGCTGCTATCTTATTAAGCGATGGCGCAACTGCTTCTGATAAAAAGAACTACTATAGAAACAACGAACACGTATTCCAAGCAGCAGATGGTGTACAACAAGGTACAATCAATGCAGGTATATTAACAACAGGTGCTGCTGCCACAGGCGGTAGTATCACTGGTTTGTGGGCATTAACAAACGGTAGCTCTATCGATGCATTAGCAGGAACATTAAAATCTGCAACACTCACAACTGGTAGTGCTACAACAGCAGGTACTATTACAGGTGCATGGACGATGGCATCATCGAGCGGACTAACGTTTGGTACTGGTATCTTAGACGTTACTGCGGGTACTTTAAAAGCTGATACGCTAACAACTGGTGGGTCGACTACTGCCGGGGTTGTTACTGGTGCTTGGACTGTTGCTGTAGGTAGTACTTTTGTTGCATCTACTGTCCAAAGTCAAGCAAACTCAGCAACGATTACAGCAGACACAAATAACACAGCAAATACAATTGTTAGAAGAAATGCAAGCGGTAACTTTACTGCTGGTACTATTACTGCCGATTTAAGTGGAAATGCAAGCACAGCAACCTCTGCTGCTAAATGGACTACTGCTCGTACTGTTACATTCACAGGTGATGTGTCTGGTAGCTTTAGTATCGACGGTAGTGCCGATGTATCAAACGTTGCGTTAACTGTTGGCAGCAATACCGTTCAACTTGGAGTTGACACCACTGGTGCGTATGCATCTTCAGTTGCAGTATCAGGAAGCGGTATTAGTGCTACATCAACTAACGCAGACGATGCAACAGCATACACAATTACATTAAGTTCTGCAACTGCTAATACTGGTAATACATTGGTGTACAGAGATGTAAGTGGTAATTTCAGTGCAGGTACTATTACCGCCAATTTAACTGGTACTGCTTCGCAGGCGACAAATTCAACAAACTTTGCCGTAACTGACGTAAGTTCTTCATCATCATTATTCTATCTAGCATTTGTTGACGGTACAACTAGTAACAGAGCAGGCAAAGTTGCTACAGGCATTACCTTTACTCCATCAACAAATACATTAGCTGTTGGTGCAGGTGCTGGTACATTTAGCGGTAACTTAACTGGTAACGCCACAACTTCTACAACTGCTTCAGGATTAAACACTACTAGTGCATATCAATTAGGTTCATTAGGAGTTGGTACAGCAGGTAGTGCTACAACTGGGGAAATTAGAGCTACAAATAACATTACAGCTTATTACTCAGACGAAAGATTAAAAACTAAACTAGGCAAAATTGAAAATGCTTTGGATAAAGTTGATCAATTAAGCGGGTTCTATTACGAGGCTAACCAAACTGCTGTTGACTTAGGTTATGATGTTAAGCGCGAAGTTGGCGTAAGTGCTCAAGAAGTTCAAGCAGTAATGCCAGAGATTGTTGCACCTGCTCCAATCGACGACAAGTACTTAACTGTACGTTATGAAAAATTAACACCGTTGTTAATTGAAGCAATTAAAGAATTACGTGCAGAACTAAACGATATTAAAAAGAAACTAGGATAAAATGTTTTTACAACCGTTAACCACAGAATCATTTACAGTAAGCGGTGATGGAATACAGGCAAATACATTGCCTGTATCTCCTAATTCTATCTCTATGAGCCAAGTAAACACCGAATTAGGTATTGCTGCAACTACAACAATATCATTAAACGATTCTGCCGTTAGAACGTTATTCGGTAAAGCTAGTGGTGCCATTTCAATGGGCGACGGGTTAGGCAAATCTAGATCCTACACTGTTGACGTGCTGCTATTAGCAGGCGGTGGTGCCGGTGGTTCTGGTAATAATAACTCTAATGGACATGGTGGTGGTGGCGCTGGCGGCTTGTTAGACATCCGTACTTTTACTGTCTATGTAGGATCAGGTTACAATATAACTGTAGGTGCAGGCGGAACTACAACCGGTTCATCGGGAAATAATGGTGCAAATACTACTGGTTTCGGGTATACAGCAATCGGTGGTGGTGGTGGAGCTGGTACAGGTGTTACTGACGGCGGTGGTGGTGGATCAGGCGGTGGAGCAAGAAGAACGGGCACTACCGTTGAGGGTTAGTAAATAAAGTCGGTTGTAAATCTTATAACTCCTGCGGTTGTGTTGGTGGCGGAGGTGGTCGAGGCGGTGCCGGTGCAAATACAAACAACAATAATGGAAGCAACGGCGGTAATGGGTATACTTGGTTAGACGGAAACACATTTGCAGGCGGTGGCGGTGGTGGTAATTCAATCAGCGGTGGCTCTGTAGGTAGTGGAGGAACTGGTGGTGGTGGTGCTGGCGGGACAGACGGTGGCGGGAATGCCTCATTCTACGGTGGCGGTGGTGGTGGTGCCGGTGGGGGGCAAACAGCACCAGGCGGTACAGGGTACCAAGGTATTGCGTGTATTCGTTATCCAGGAAATCAAATTGCTTCGGGCGGTGGAAATATTGTAACATCTAATGGCTATACGTATCATTACTTTTACTCAAACGGAACATTTACCGCATGACAATTCCGTATATCTTTTTACAACCCGATAACCGTTTCATAGGAACTAATACCCTTCCAGTTGCATCAAATACTATCTCAATGAGTCAAATTAACGCCGAATTGGGATTAAGTTCTACTGCATCAATTAGTTTAAATGACACTGCTGTTAGAAATTTATTAGGAAAACCTACCAACGTTTCATCCATTTCTATGAGTGACGGTTGGGGTAAAACAAGAACCTACAACGTCGATTATATGATTATAGGTGGAGGTGGAGGTGGTGGCACAGCTTCCGATAGAAGCGGTGGTGGTGGTGGTGCAGGTGGTGTGATTGCTGGAAACACTGCCGTAACGCCCGGAACAGGATATTCTATGACTATTGGCGGTGGTGGAAGTACTTCTGCTAACGGAGGAAATACTATATTCTTTGGGCTAACTGCTATTGGTGGCGGTGGTGGTGGTGGTGGCAGAAACGGAGATGAAGGAAATAAAGGTGGATCTGGAGGTGGTGCTTAACACCGAAATGTAAATCCAACATCTGTTCCAGGCAATGGAACAGCCGGCCAAGGTAATGCAGGCGGTAGCGGTTATGACGGTGGTTCAGGCGGTCCTTGGTTTGCAGGTGGAGGTGGCGGACTTAGTGCCGTTGGTGGAAATGCAACTGCGGCAAAACCAGGCAATGGCGGAACCGGATATACATGGTATGACGGAGCCATTTACAGTGGTGGGGGCGGTGGCGGTGGACAAGCTAATAGTGGTACTGTAGGTGCTGGAGCAGGATTTACTAGCAATGGCACCTTTTACGGCGGTGGTAACGGTGCTAGAAGCAACAGTTCTACTAACGGGGGCAATGCAACTTACTGGGGTTGCGGAGGTGGTGGCGGAGCATCTGGTGGCAACGGTGGTAATGGATTCTCAGGAATTGTTGCTGTTAGATATGCAGGGAGCCAAGTTGCCACAGGCGGTGATTCTATTATAGCTTCGGGCGGTTATACATGGCATTTTTTCTGGACTAACGGCAGTACATTTACCGCTTAAAACATCTAAAAACCGAACTTAAAACTAGATCTTACTCTTGAATAAATACACTAGTATTAGTTTATTTAGGGTAATTTATGTCAAGAAAAATCATCGATGTTGGATTGAAAGGTAATGATGGTACTGGTGATCCAATACGCGAAGCGTTTCGCAAAATCAACGACAATTTCCAAGAGTTATACACATCTCTCGGCCTAGTACAAGGCTTTACGCTTTTAAACCTTAGCGATACACCAAATTCATATCAAGGACAAGCGGGTAACTTTGTGTCCATTGCTACTGATGAGAAATCAGTTATTTTTAGAAGTATTGTTGCTGGTAATGGTATTAACTTTGATTCTAATAATCCAAATGAATTAGTTATTAATTCAGTCTTTGCTGATATTGTTGCTGACGGTAGCCCACAATTAGGCGGAGATCTAAGTGCTAGATCCGGCGGTTTTCAATACCGCATTGTTGATTTAGGTACTGATTTAGATCCACTTACTCCATTGAGCAAGTGGGAAGCAGTTAACAAAAATTACGCAGATTCAAAAGTATCTCGTGCAGGTATCGATACCTTAGAATATATCGGGTTAGACGATCAAGGACAGCCAATTATTGTACCTAACGAAAGTTATGGTGTAATGACAGGACCTCTAGTATTGTCTAGAGATCCTATTTCGTCAGACGACGACTTATGGGATGGTAAAACTGCTGCTACAAAACGTTACGTAGACGGAGCATCTTATTTCTCTAGAATTAATTTACACGTTTCTATGAACGGTAATGATGCTAGAGCAGACATCACAGACGAAAAGCAAGGTCGTGCATTAGCATATTCATTTAAAACTATCGAAGCCGCATGTAGAAAAGCAGAAGACTTAATCCTTGCTTCCCCATACGAACTTGGTCCATATAAGAAAGTTTTAACATTTAACAACGGTACAGAATTTTGTACTCTTACAGATATTGTAACATCTGGCAGCTCTGGGGCAGGTTGCGTTGCTGCACCAATCCTTTCCGTCGACACCGTTGAAATCAGCAGCGGTGGTTCTGGATACAAAGCAGGAGACTTACTTACATTAGCAGGCGGTACTGGTACTACTCTTGCAACTTTTGAAATCATTGAATCCGATGAACAAAACGGAACAATTACTCAAATTAAATTGTTAACATCGGGTTCATACAGCGTAATCCCAGGTGCAACAACAATTAGCACAACAACCAACAGTACCTTTGGTGCAAACGCTACAGTAAATTTAACATATCGTGTTTCTGCTATTACAATTACAAATGGTGGTACTAACTACGGACTAGCCAGCGTTATCGTTTCAGGTGGTGGTGGTTCGGGTGTATTCGGTTACGTTAACGTTGTTAACGGAAGTGTAGTTAGTGCAACGGTTACAGAACAAGGTTCAGGATTTACAAGCGCACCAACTGTAACAATTAAATTACCTACCTTTAAAATTAATACAGGTGCATACGGTACTGACTTTACTAAAACTCCAGGCCCGAATAGAGATATTCGAGAAGGCTTGTTCCTACGTGGTGAAACAACGGGCGCATTGGCAAAAATCTTAGCACATGACGGTACATTAGATAATGACGACGAACTGTTTGACGTAGATTTTATTTCCGGTACATTTGAATTAGGAGAAAGAATTTCCTACGGTGATCCTGTTAAGAATTTACAAATTGTTATTAACGTAGAATCAGGAATCTATTACGAAAACTTGCCAATTAAGATTCCGGCTAACGTGTCTATTATGGGCGACGAATTCCGCCGTGTGAACATTCGTCCACGTCCGGGCATGTCAACAAGCCCTTGGGCATTTGTAAACTTCCGCAGAGATACTGTCATCGACGGACTGACTGTTGCCGATCAACTTTACGGTTATCATTATCTAACTAATAGTCTTGATCCAGTTTATCCTGCTATTGAAAACAACGGCGACAATAGATCCGCTACTCATATTTTACAAACTAACAAAGAATTTATTAAATCTGAAGTCATTGGTTGGATTAATAATCAAATTTCTACAGCACAACAACCGTTCTCTGTTAACTTTACATACAATCAAGATTTATGTAAACGTGATGTAGGACATATTGTTGATGCTATTGCCTTTGATTTACGTTGGGGTGGCAACACTAGAACTATTTCAGCAGCATTGAAATATTATGAAAATGCTAGCAGTGCTATTGCAATTGGCACACAATTAGACGAGACTGTAGCATCTATCGATCGCATAGGTTATCTAATTGGACAATGTTTAGATAACTTGCCGCCGGGCATCCTTTATAGCGCAGTGGATCAAACTAGAGACCCTGCGTATGTTGCAGAAGTTGGTTCTAAGAATATTGCATTAGCGTTAATCGATACTGTTATTGCTATTGTTTCTGACAGTACTGCATTTAACCATCCGTTAAACAATGACGAGATGGATATGTTCTTAATGAACGATGCAACTCGTTTGTATCAAGTTACAACACAGGGCCACGGCGGCTTTGCTCTAGTACTTGATCCAGAAGGACAAATTTTATCTAAATCACCATATGCACAAGTAGGTACTGTATTCAGTAAGAGTACAGGTTATCAAACATTTGCCGGTGGTTTATTTGTAGACGGCTTTGCTGGTAATCAACAATTTCGTCCAGTATCAAGAATTAGTAGTACATTATTAAACGTTGACAACTTAGTTCGCAAACCACAGACTCCATTTAGTTTCCAAGACAACGGAGTATCGTACACTGTTAACTATATTAGAAATTACATTTTTAATGCCAACGGATCAACAGCAACATTTGTTTTAGACGAAACAACTCCGTATACTAATCCAATACAGTTATACAATCAAGAAGCATGTTCGAGAGACGTTGCGTTAATTCTACGCGGTGCTAGCTACGACATGGTGTTGGGCACAAACTATCATGCTAGAAAAACTGGCATGTCTTATCACCAAGTTAGCGCAGCAATTGTATTAGACGAACAGCTTCCAGAAGAATTACAAGCTATAGACTTTGTACACGATAGAGCAATAGTAGCCGTTGATTCTTATGGCCCTGCTGTTACCGCTATCAACGCTCACAGAACTACAGTATTAGATATCATCGAAAACGGTGTAGGAGTTACTCCTGCATTAGTAATGCCAAGTCCAACTGGACTAGCTGCCGCAAAAGGCAATGCTAAGACATTATTACTTGCCAACGTTGCTTATATTAAAGCAGAAGTTATTGGTTGGATTAATGCCCAAATTGCTGCTAACACTGTTGGATTTGTTGGATTAACATATAATTCAACAACATGTGCTAGAGATATTGAATTCATTGTCCATGCGGTTACCTATGATTTAATCTACGGTGGAAACGGCCAATCAGTTGATGCTGGTTTAAAATACTACGATGGTATCTTAGACGCAGTAACACAACAAATTCCTGCAGGACAAAAAACTGCTAGCCTTGGTGCTATTAACTATGCAAAATATCTAGTTGGCAGAGTTATACAAAACTTGGATCCGGCTACTACGTATGGTGGTGTTTCTAGAACAACAGGAACTGCATCAGACGGTGCAACTGCATTGTTAACTGACGCATCATTTGATATTGTTACATCTATTTTAAATGGTGGTCCAACCGTTGCACCAGCTGCATCTGATCCAACATTGTTAACTTCTACATACGATGCTAACTTAATTGATGCTAGATCAGCAATTGTTTCTAGCATTGGAAACATCCAAACTAGAACAATACGATTTGTTAACAACTTATTCAGTTTAGAGTCGATTACTGCTGGTAACAGAAGTATGTTGGCCAACGACTTTACGCAAGTTTGCGATATGGGTTACGGTGTGTTTGCTACCAACGGTGGCTTAACTGAACAAGTTTCAACATTTACCTACTACTGCTATACAGCGTTCTTTGCATTAAACGGTGCTCAGATTCGTTCTGTGGGCGGTTCGTGTGCAAACGGGGTGTATGCCTTAAAAGCAGAAGGTAGTGACCCATTAGAAATTCCAACCCCAGTATCGTTAGTTGATAATGTATCGCAAGGTGCCAAGGTTCATGCAACAATTGGTACAGAATATGAAAATTCAGCTGGGGACTTAGCAATCTATCTAAAAGATTACTCATATGTTCCATATAACCAGTGTGAATTAGAAATTGATCACAGTGGAACTATTAGCAGATATGCCGTTACTAACGTAGTATCGGGTGGTACATTGCCTGCAGGAGTTATTAAACTTAATCTTAGCAGTGCTGCTAGTTCTGGAACATTCTCTGGGGCATTAGTTGCTGCGGTTGCTGACGACTTTCCTGTAGTAGTTCGACTAAAGAACCAAGTTAAATTACTCGACATGCCTGACGATTTAGGCACAAAACCAAGTACCGCATTAATCTTTAACGAAACACCATCGCTTGTATATCGTATTACATCAATTAGTACAAGTCCGGGCAGCGGAATTGGTATCACTACACTTAGAGAAAGCTATGCGTATGTTGATGTGCCAGTACAACCGAGCCAGCCTGCATCGCACGGCGGTGTAGGTAATACACAAATTGCTGTTGGTACTATTACATCGACTAACATTTACCGATTAATCGGTTCACAGTTTGCGTGGAAAGGTAAGTTACATACTATCACTAACTACCAGTCTCCTGCTTCGATTAGTGAAACATATGGTAGATTAACATTTACTCCGGGTCTCGATTATGTAGTCACTGGATTTAGCAGCCCACCGACACTTAAAGTTGGTGGTACTTCTGGTATTACTGGTGATATTAGTATTAAAATCTCCACAGCACGTTTCACTTCACACGATTTGTTAGACATCGGTACTGGATCATATGCAGATTCCAACTATCCGGGAATCATTTACGGCGATCCTGCCAATCCTAAGAACCAAGAAAACGAAGTTCAGGAAATAGGCAAGGGTCGTGTGTTCTATGTAACAACTGACCAGAACGGTAACTTCCGCGTTGGACCATATTTTAACATTGATCAGTCTACAGGTTCTGTATCTTTTAGTGCTGACTTATCATTAAACAACTTAGACGGTATTGGATTTAAACGCGGTGTTAACGTAGCAGAGTTTTCAACTGACGATACAATGACTGATAACGCAACAGACACTGTTCCTACAGAACTTGCTGTTCGTTCTTATATTGATAAACGTTTAGGATTAACACACACCGGTGGTGTTGTTACCCAAGGACAATTAATTCCAGTCGATAGTGGCGGATTCATGGCACTAAATGGTGACTTAGCCATGAAGGGCGACATGGATATGGGTGTTGTAAACAGAATTACAAACATGGCCGACCCAGTAAATGACTTAGATGCTGTGAACAAAGAATGGACTAAACTTGCTAATCTGCAAGACGGTACATTAACAAGTGTTGCTAACAAAGATTTAGTAATGCTTACAGGCACCGAAGGTAGTTTTGTTAACGTTGCTAACAACACAGGTTCAATTACAAACTCTTCTACTAGCTTAGGCGGCGGTAGCGATGTAACATTTGCTAGATCCGGCAACAGTTTAACAATTAAACTAGTTGGCGGACAAGGTGCAAACAACCCAATTACTAACTATCAAGTTAATGACAGTGCTGATATTGCTCAAAGTAAATTATTATTAAACTTAACAGGCACTAGAGCTGCTGCTCCAACAGGAACAGCTCGTCAACGCCAGGCAGCTAGTGGAGTGGCTAGTTTTAAAGATATTGAATTTACAGTCACCGACGGGTTTGTCGAATTTAAAACTGCAACATCAAATGCAAACGGTGTTGGATTAAACAAACTTACTTGGGTTAACGGTAGATCCGTTATCGGTAACAGTGCTACAACAAGTGCAGCAGCATCAAATGTACTGTTCACTGACGTTGTAAACCTCGGCGGTTCGATTAAAAAGGATCAGTATAGTACACAAACAGGTTATCTAAAACGTGTAGGTGTTGCGTATACAAATGATACCGATTACATACTAATTGAAGATGCTTCAACTGCTACAGCCGATACGTTAGTTCGTAGAGATAGTAGCGGCGATTTTGCTGCTAGAACAATTACAGTATCTAACTTATATGTTGATTCAAAATTAGCATTAGATACAGAAGCACTAGCTGGTAGTAATACCGGTGTTATTAAAATGTATGCGTATAGAGGTGCCGGTGGTATTCTACTAGGCGACGGTGCTCAAGATACTGATAAAGTCAACTTCTACGATAACGAAATACACAAATTCCGTACACAAAGCGGTTTGTTTGGCGGCACTGTTCAATTAAGTAAATTAACAACTGGTGCTGTTGGCACAGCAGGTACTTTAGTTGGTAACTGGGGTATGGAAACTACCTCTAATCTAAAATTAGGTACAGGTACACTCGACACAACAACTGGTACACTAAAGTCAACTACATTAACTACAGGTTCAGATGCAACAACAGGTACTATCACAGGCACATGGACCATTGCAGGATCAGGACAATTAAAACTAAGTGCTGGTGGTATTGTTGATACAACTAGTGGTACTTTAAAGAGTACATCATTAACAGCTGGTGGCGCATTAGTTGCTTCAACAATAACCGGTGCATGGTCATTAAGCAGTTCATCTGTGTTAAGTCCAGGAAACGGTACGATTGTTTCTAGTAGAACAGAGAACGTCGGAGTTACAGATAATAGCAGTTCTGGTTCAACAACATACATAGCATACGTAAGTGCAATTTCTAATAGCCAACCTGTACTTGCTGACACTGGTTTAACTTACGTCCCAAGCACAAACACATTAACAGCATCAACGTTTAGTGGTGCATTTAGTGGAAATATTACTGGTAACGTAACTGGTAATGCCGATACCGCAACTAAAGTAGTCGGTACTGCTGCTAATGATACCGCCGCAGATTTAGTTACTGCTACAATGGGCACTAACGATTTCTTTAGAATTAGAGTCGGTGGTGCTAGTAATGCAGGTTGGGCTGAGATTGCCACCGCAGATGATGGTACTGAACCTATCTATGTAAGACAATACACTGGCGTGTTTACAACTGTTGCAAGAACAGCAACACTTTTAGACGGCACTGGTAATACTTCGTTCCCAGGAACAGTTACAGCTACAACATTTAGTGGAACTGCAACTAAAGTAAGTAATACATTAACCCGAGGTAGTTATCTAACAGGCAGCAATTATGATGGTAGTGCTGCTACTACATGGGCAGTTGACGCAGATTCTGCTAATACAGCCAGCAAGGTAGTGGTTCGCGATGGAAGTGGTAACTTTAGTGCAGGCACTATTACTGCTACATTAAGTGGCAGTGCTTCTACAGCAGCTGAGGCAAGAGACAATTATTTCTATGTACGTGGTACAAGTCCATCTGTGTTGTTAGTAGATAATGACGCTGGTGGTGTTAATGTACCACAAACTAGATATTTGCATCACAACAGTCAGCTAATTGGATTCTTAAGTGCAGCAGGCGGTTGGACTATGAACGTTAACGATAGTGGTACTGTAAGTGCTACATTGTTTAGCGGTACAGCAACAACAGCACGTTACGCTGACTTGGCAGAACGTTACGAATCTGACAAAGAATATAAACCAGGGACCGTTGTAGTGTTTGGGGGCAGTAAAGAAATTACTCAGTCAACTGCACTCATGGACACAAGAGTAGCAGGTGTAATTTCTACAAACCCTGCACACTTAATGAATTCAGAAGCGGGTGATGATAAGACACATCCTCCGGTTGCACTAACAGGGCGTGTACCTTGCCGTGTAATTGGAAAAATTCAAAAGGGCGATATGCTAGTTACTAGTTCAATTCCAGGAGTTGCTATTGCAACAACCGATCCAAAAGTTGGAACAGTTATTGGTAAATCATTAGAAAATTATGACAGCGATCATATTGGATTGATCGAAGTCGTTGTAGGGAGAGCTTAATGGCTAAGAAAACAATTAATACCGGAGCACCTCCAGTAAAATGGAGCAAACTTGATGCTGCTATCACAGACATCAACGCAAACTTTGACGAACTATACCTTAGCGTAGGTGGTAGTGGGGTCGATTTAAGTAACTTATCGAGTGACTTGGGTCCATCTGCTAGCAACACCTACGATCTAGGTGCTGACGCAAAGCGTTGGAGAAACTTATACCTTAGTGGTACTAACATTGCATTAGGTAGTGCTACTATCGGGGCTACCGGTTCAGCCATTAATCTGCCAGCAGGTTCTACTGTTGGCGGGGTTGCAATTTCGGACGTTGCAGGACAAGACGGACCGCCGGGCCCACAAGGTCCAACAGGCGCAACAGGACCAGCAGGGCCACAAGGGGCCACAGGACCAGCAGGACCACAAGGCCCTGCAGGCAATGATGGTGCAGACGGATTAGGTATTAGGGATGTTTCGTTAAATGCCGGCAACCTTATTATTACCTATACTGACTCAAGCCTCGACAACGTAGGAAACGTTATTGGGCCAGCGGGTCCAACAGGACCACAAGGTGATGTAGGACCAGCGGGTCCACAAGGCAACACAGGACCACAGGGAGCAACTGGGCCAGCGGGTACTAGTGTTCAATTAAAAGGTGCCGTTGCAACTTACGCAGATTTATTGTTAATTAGTGGTCCTTCCGAAGGCGACTTGTATGTAGTTACTGCAACTGGTGACGGTTATGTATGGACCGGAAGTGCTTGGTCTAATGCAGGTCCAATCCGTGGACCACAAGGTGAACAAGGTCCACAAGGTGATGTAGGGCCTGCGGGTCCACAAGGTGACACAGGTCCAATGGGTCCTGCTGGAACTAACGAAGTATTCAAAAGCATTGCTGTTGCTGGACAGTCTACCGTTGTTGCAGATTCTGCTACAGATACACTAACTTTAGTTGCAGGTACAAACGTTACTATTACAACTGATGCGGTTACTGACACTATTACAATCACCGCAGCAGGTGACGGTAAAGTTAATACAGGTACAGCTACTCAACTAGCCTACTACGCTACATCTACAAATGAAGTAGAATCAGCAGGCACAGGATTGACTTGGGATAGTGGCACTGAAACATTAGTTGTCGCTAATATTGAATCTGATAGTATTTCTAGTTCAACGGTTGGTGTTCCTACATTTAGTTCTGCTACAGATATTGTATTTGCTCCTACAGGTGTTATTAGAGTTAATAGTAAGAAAATTGAAGAACTTGCTACACCAACATTAGGAACAGATGCGACAAATAAAGACTATGTTGATACAAGATCAATTACACTAGGTACAACCAATATTGTAGTTGGTACAACTACAAATGCAATAGGCGGTATGGCAACTGTTACTTCAACATCATTTGTTGGAGCATTAACTGGTAATGCTAGCTCAGCTACCGTTGCTAGTACTGTTGCGTTAACTCCAACTTCTGCAAACTCGTTGCATTACATCTCGTTTGTCGATAGTTCTACAGGCGATAAAGCAATTAAAACAGATGCGGATTTGACATATAATCCGTCAACAAACGTTTTAACTGCTGGTTCATTTAGTGGAAGCGGTGCTAACTTAACAAGTATCCCAAACAATGCTCTAAACAATAGTAACGTTACATTAGGTAGCACAACTATTTCATTAGGCGGTACTGTGTCAACACTTGCTGGGTTAACTAGCGTATCTTCAACATCATTTGTTGGAGCATTAACTGGTAATGCCGACACAGCGACTACAGCTACAGTGGCCCAAACTGTAACACTTACACCATCAAACTTGTCTGCGGCAACACACTTTATTTTGTTTGTTGACGGATCATCCGGTGATGAAAACGTTAGAACTGACACTGGTTTAACTTATGTTCCAACTTCTAACACACTCGCAGCTTCGACATTCTCTGGTGCATTAAGTGGTAACGCTGATACTGCAACTACGGCAACAAACGCTTCTAACGTCACACTGTATGCTACAAATACAACAAATGCTACTCATTATCTAACATTTGTTGATGCCGCTACAGGTAACGAACAAGTTAGAACTGATACAGACTTAACATACAATCCAAGTACAAATACATTAACGGCTGTTACATTCTCTGGTGCGTTAAGTGGTAATGCTACAACTGCATCAACCGCAGATGTAGCTACTACAATTACACTTACAGCAACAAACAACCCTGTTAGTGCAACTTACTACCCAACATTTGTTGATGCTGCTACAGGTAACCTAGCAGCACGTACAGATACTGGATTTACATATAATCCAAACACTAACACATTAACAACTACAACATTTGCCGGTGCGTTAAGTGGTAATGCGTCAACTGCTACAACTGCTGGTACTGTAACCACTGCTGCCCAAACAGCAATTACATCACTTGGTACCCTAACTGGTTTAAGTGTTGCAGGTAATACGTCTATCCAAGCTATCTTAGAAAAGGCAACTGTTTCAGGTACAGCACTATCAGGAAACATTAACTTTGATGTGTCAACGGCTGCTGTTGTTTATTACACAGCCGATGCTACCGGCAACTGGGGTGTAAACTTTAGAGGTAACATTTCAACTTCTTTAAATACTATAATGGCAATTGGACAATCGTTAACTGTAGCTCTTATGGTAAAACAAGGTGCATCACCGTTCTACCCAACTAGCTATTCTATCGATGGCAATTCTATTACACCTATGTGGCAAAACGGAACTCCTGCATCAGCAGGTAACGCTAATAGTGTAGACATTTATTCCTACACAATTATTAAAACCGCTTCGGGTGTTTATACAATGTTTGCATCGCAAACTAAGTTTGCATAAGGATTAAAAATGCCATTATTAGGATCAAGAGGAGCAGCGAGTGTAAGAGGGTTTGGTATGTTTGGTGGCATACCAGAACCAGCACCGACTGTTATTGGACAAGCCTACGGTGGCGGTTTCTATGCCGGGCAAATTTCTGCAACAGGAACCGGAGTGGCATCTCATTACCTAGTTATTTCTCCAAAAGCTGTTGGTGAAAGTACAAGCAAGCAATGGAAAACTTCCAATACTTCTACAGCAGGTACAGGTAGCGTTATTGCAGGTCCAACTAACTCTTCAAACATGAACAACGCATTGCATCCAGCTGCACAGTTCTGCGAAGGGTTGACTATCGGTGGACACGGTGATTGGTATTTGCCAGCTGTGAATGAATTAGAAGTTATATATTATAACCTAAAACCGGGCGTTCAATTAAACGATACACTGTGGGGCATAAACACAAATGCTGTACCTAGCAGAATATCAAATTACACCACAGGAACTCCTGCTCAAACATCAGTCGCTGCTTTCCAAACTGGTGGTAGTGAAGCACTTGAAGCATTAGACTACTGGTCAAGTAGTCAATTTAACAGTACTAACTCGTGGACCGTAAACTTTGACACAGGTACACAAAATAACTATCCAAAGATTATTAGTGTATGTGCTAGAGCAATTAGACGTGTAGCAATTTAAAAAGAGTGATTATGGAAAGAGAATATATTGTAGCCCTTAAAAAAGATGTCAACTACGATGAGTTTTGGGCAGAGATGGAAAATCCTACAAACGGATTAACATTTGTTCCAAACAGACGAATTGACATTGTAAACAACCGAGACGGAAGTTTGAGAAGCTGCCATTATAGTCTTACCGACGAAGAGGCAAATATTCTACGCAACGACCCGCGTGTTCAAGTAGTTGATATTCCGCCAAGTCAAAGAACTGATATTCAAATTGGGATTAGATCTAGACAAGTTGCTAATTTTGAAAAAACAACTAGCGATTCGGGAGACTATGTTAACTATGCGTTAAGACGTTGCATTTCTGCAACCAATCCATACGGCACTGGTTCGACTGTTACCGGGGATTACACCTATCCATTAGATGGGACTGGTGTCGATGTTGTAATTCAAGACAGCGGTTTACAGGTTAATCATCCAGAATTTCAAGATGCCGATGGAGTAAGTAGAGTACAACAAATTAATTGGTACACAGCTTCCGGAATTCCAGGAACACAATCTGCAAATCATTATAGAGATTATGACGGACACGGAACACATGTTGCTGGTATCGTTGCAGGCAAAACCTATGGCTGGGCAAAGAACTCTAGAATTTATTCCGTAAAGGTAAAAGGGCTAGAAGGAGCAGGGGATTCTAATACAGGGATTGCTGTAGAAGAGTGTTTTGATCTTATTAAGTTGTGGCATAGAAATAAACCCGTTGATCCGAACACAGGTTTTAAGCGTCCTACCATCGTTAACATGAGTTGGGGATACGGAACTGCCATTACAGATGTCTTGGGTGGTGTTTATAGAACTGACCCGTGGTCCGGAAACACAAGACGTACAGAATTCGGTATGATTGGGCAATTTAATGGAACTAACTATACTGTTGATGTTCGAGTTGACTCTGTCGACATCGACGTTGAAGAAATGATAGACGAAGGTATTCATGTTTGTATTGCGGCAGGTAATAGTTCACAAAAAATAGACGTTGTTGGCGGCATTGATTACGATAACTACTTCGAGCGCGACTTAGGTGTCGACGGTGTGCTTGACGTATTCTACAATAGAGGTGGCAGTCCACATAGCGATCGTGCTTTAGTTGTTGGTAGTACAGATACTGTCGTCTACAATTCAACAACTGAGCAAAAATCTACATTTAGTAATTGTGGATTAGGTGTCGATGTATATGCGCCGGGTTCAAATATTATAAGTTGCACGAGCACAACCAATCGTTGGGGTGCTGGAAGTCAGCCATATTTCTTAAATTCAAGTTATAAACAAACAAATATTTCCGGAACTAGCATGGCTAGCCCGCAAGTATGCGGCTTCGGAGCACAGCTATTACAGTTAGATCCGCGACTAACTCCTGACCAATTAAAGGATAAAATTGTTGCAGAAAGCCAATCTGTGTTATATAGCACAGGGCTAGACAACGATTATACAGATTCTCGTTCTGTTTCTAACGGAAATACTAGGTTTATATACCAAAAATTCAATGGAGAGCAACCATATAACGCTGCGGGCGGAATTGTGTTCACAAACGTGGATCTGCGTCTAGGCTAATCTTGAGATATTGGTAAATATAGAATATAGGACAAATAATGGCGATTCAAACAATAAACGTTGGAAATTTGGTAAATGACGGCTTAGGCGATGATCTACGCACGGCATTCCAAAAAGTAAACGCTAACTTTGCTGAACTTTCTACAACTTCAACTACAACAGTATCAAATGTTGGTGCAGTCGGTGTTGGGCTGTTTAAAAGAAAAACAGGTGCAGATCTTGAGTTTAAGAAGATTTCTGCAGGGGACAAGATTGAAGTAACAGAAGGTCAAGATACGGTTGTAATTACAAATACAGAACCGGATGCGTTTACACGAGTAATTACATCTGCTGGCATTGTAACCGCCGATAGAACAAGTACTACAGCCCTAACTATCCAAGGCGGCACAAACATCAGTGTTTCTGCTCAAGGATCTGTTGTTACTGTAGGCGAAACCATTAACACTATTAAACTAATTTCAACTGTAGACTTCGGTACAATTACCGGAGCATACGAAAATGCAATTCAATTTATTCTGGCAGCTGGCGACTACGACTTCGGGACATTTAATGTCGGAAGCGAGTTTGATTATGATGCCGGCACGCTATAACGGAGATAACAATGTCTTTAAAACTACGCCGCGGTACTAACGCACAAAGATTACTAATTACACCAGATATCGGTGAATTAATTTACACCACAGATACAAAACGTCTATACGCTGGTGACGGAACTACTCTTGGTGGAACGCTTGTTTCATACGAAGGTAGCGTTCAAGGTGCATTAGGCGGGAACTTAGTACTGTCCGGGTTTGATATTACTGGCTCAACTGGTAACATTAATATTTCCGGAACTATTACTTCTGGTAACATTCAAGCTAATGGTAATATCCATGCTACTGGAAACATTACAGCAGACGGTAATATTACATTAGGTAACGCAGATACTGATAGCGTTGCTATTAATGCAGACGTTAATTCAAATGTTATTCCGAACTTTACATTACAATATGACTTAGGTACCACTGATAAAAAGTGGAAAACATTATTTGCTGAACGTGTTGAAGCCGAATTAGAAGGTAACATTAGAGCATACGATTCAACATTAGTGTTCAACGCTGCTACTGGACAATTTGCAGGACAATTAAACGGTGTTGTTGTTAATGCTGGACAAACTGCTGTTCAAGGTAACGTTACTGGTAACGTTACTGGAGATTTACGTGGTAACGTTAAATCCGGCAATGGACTTGTTGTTGTATTAGACAACGGTACAGATGGATCCGATGCGGTGTTTACTGGTAATGTTATTGGTAACTTAACAGGTACTGTTACAAACGGCGTACTAGTTACTGACGTTTATTATAATCCAAACTTTGTAGGATCATTAGACGGTGCTAAAATTACAGGAGCATTATCTGGAGTAACAGTCGAGGGCGACTTCTACGGTAACGTTATCGGTGTTGACTCAACAATTTTAGTTGACTATGACTCCGGCGTACTACGTGGCACACACATCGGTACATTAGAAGGTATTGTTGATACTGGAGATATTCTAATCAGCGGAAGTACTGTTCAAGGAACTGTTACAAACGGTGATATTACTTTTGATACTATCGGTACAGGTGGTGTTGCTTTCCAAGCACCTGCAAAAGGTTTTGTAAGTGATAACTCTTCCGACTCGTTTATAGTTAAAGCATCTACAGATTTCCAAACTTTTGATGGTTCAGGATTTAAATTTGAACGTACAAGAGGCACACAAACTGTTAAAACTAATGTACAGGATCAAGACGATCTAGGAAATATTACATGGACTGGGTTAACTGATACTGGAGTGTATTCTCCTGCTGTTAGCATTATTAGCAGAGTTGAAGGCACTGTAGGTAGTGGTGTTGCTCCAGGCGCAATGGAAATCTTGATTGCCGACGATGCTGGCGTATTAACACCGAGAATTACTGTTGGTCCAACAGGTATCGTTGGATTTAGTCCTCCTGTTCTTGTAGCAGGTTCAGCATCAGGAGAAGTTGATAACTCAGCTCCTGCTACTTATTTTAGAATGACAATTAACGGAGTTGATTACGCAATTCCTGCGTATACAATCCGTCCTTAATAGGCTATGAACAATGACAATTTCTTGGGTTACCGCCGCTGGCAGTCTAGGCACAATTACTGAGCGTGTTACTCTAGAGATACCTTTACAAGCAACGTCTGATACAGGTTCAGTTACATATAGTCTAATTGCTGGAAAACTTCCTAGAGGATTACGTTTAAGTGGAAACACTATTAAAGGTAGTCCTACAGAAGTACGCAAATTAACAGTTAATAAATTTGTTATACGTGCCAACGACGGTACTGATATCGAAGACAGAACGTTTTCATTAACTGTAGACGGGTCCGATGCACCCCAATGGTTAACTAGCGAGGGATATCTTCCAGTTGGTACAAACAGCACCTACTTTGTATTAGACAATGCGTTTGTAAACTTTCAATTAGAAGCATACGACCCAGATGTCATTATTGGCGATGTATTAGAATATTATCTTCCTCCAAGTGGCGGGGAACTTCCTCCAGGTTTAAGTTTAACAAAAGACGGACGTATCATTGGTTTTACTGATCCGATCTTCTCCGTTGAATACGTCTCCGGTACTGGTGGATACGATAGTACAGCATTTGACGTTATTGCTTTAGATTCCGGTCCACAAAATGACAACGGCTTTGACAGTTATCTCTACGATTTAGAAACATACGACTTTAACGAAACATCGGCACCACCAAGACGTCTAAGCAGATACTACTCATTTGTTGTAGTAGCTACAGATGGCATTAATGAAATTCGCAGAAGCTTCCGTATCTATGTAGTTACAGAAGAATTTTTACGTGCTGATAATACCATTATCCAAGTTGATACAGGTATTTTCAAAGCAGACAACACTCCAGACAGAACACCTATCTGGATTACCGAATCAAACCTAGGTAAAAAACGTGCTAATAACTTTATTACGATCTACCTAGATGTTTATAACCCTCCTAGTCTACCGGGGACTATCTCATATCTACTATTAACTGAGAACCCAGACGGTAGTCCTAGCAGTTTGCCTCCAGGAATGACATTAGATACTATCACTGGAGAGATAGCTGGACGAGTTCCACATCAACCAAGAATTAGTCAAACTTATACGTTTACTTTACAAGCAGTTAACTTTATTGCTAACCTACAAGATACAGAATATAATTTCCTAGGGGATTGGTCTTCTGCTACAACTTATGCAATTAACGATGTAGTACGTTATGGCGGATACTTATATACTTGTAAAGAACCTCACAGATATCAAATTCCACAAGCTGAAAGTTTGTATTGGGTTATAGGTGTTGCTACATCCGATAAAACATTTACATTAGACATTGTCGGTGAAATTGAGAGTGGAATAGAGTGGATAACTCCTAGTGACCGCGGAACAATTAAACCTAACCAACCAAGTAACGTATATGTAGAAGCTCAAAGTCTAATGTACGGCGGGCGAGTTACTTACGAATTATATTCCGGTGAATTGCCTCCAGGACTGTCATTATTGTCAACAGGTGCGATTGTTGGTAAAGCACATCAATTTTCAATTAGTGGTCAACCGGGATTGACTAGATTCTACGATGTTATTGACGGTGCTAAACAATTTGACGTAACATGGGATTACGCTGCATCTACTTTTGATAGAGTGTTTACATTTACAGTTAAAGCAAAAGACGGTGCTAACTTTATCGAGTCGACTCGAGAATTTACAATTACCATCACAGCTGACTCAGAAGTTAGCTACAGTAATCTATACTTAAAGGCATTCCAACCAAAGACTAAACGCTTACAATGGTTTGATTTCATTACAGATGCTAATATTTTTAGATCAGATGAAATTTATCGCTTTGGTGATGTGTCTTTTGGAACACAACCAGAATTAAAAATTCTAGTATATGCGGGCATTGAAAGTAAAGACGCTGTGTACTTTGTACAAGCAATGAGTCGCAACCATTACAGAAAGCGTTTACGCTTTGGAAACCTTCGTAAAGTAGTTGGTAAGAATCCGACAACTCAAGAAATTGAATACGAAACAATTATTGTCGACATCGACGATGAATTAGAAAAAGACGGCAAGAGCGTTGTAGACACTGTTCAATTAGACAACGGTATTACTAGTAGAGTATTGATTAGCACAAACTCAATTCGTGTTAGTGAAGATATCTATCTAGCAAGCGAACGAGACAATCAGCGTGTTTTTCCAAATAGTATGAAGAACATGAGAAAGCGTATTAAACAAGTAGGTGTTCGTGATAGAACATTCTTACCATTGTGGATGCGTAGTATTCAAGAAGCTAGTTTTGTAGAATCTGGATACGTTAATGCGTTGATACTTTGCTATACAAAGCCTGGATATGCAGATAGCGTGATGGCTAGAATTAGGGCCAGCGGTTTTGATTTTAAACTACTAGACTTCGATGCTGATCGATATGTAATTGATTCTGTAGGGGGCGAAATTGAAGATAAATATCTTGCATTTCCACAACGTGACATTATTAACAAGTTACCAAACCCAAGCCCAATTGCAGACGAATTTGTGCCAAGGTATGGTACCTTTGATATGGGAACATTTACATTCGATGGTGATTTAACCTTCGATATAGGATAAGAGAATAACATGGCAAAACAATTAATCAACACTGGAGCAATACTTAACGACGGGGCAGGCGATACCCTCCGTGTTGGTGCTGGCAAAGTTAATAGTAATTTTAACGACATCTATACTAAACTAGGTGACGGCACTGAAATCCAATTTGTGATTGATTTTACCACAGAACCAACAGACGGACAAGTATTACAATACAATGTCGATTCTGGAACATTTACTCCAGGCGAGGCGGGTGCTCGAGGACTTACAGGTGCAACAGGGCCACAAGGTCCAACGGGTCCAACGGGTCCGCAAGGACCACAAGGTAACGGTAACGTTACTGGTCCAGTAACATCAACCTTAAATGCCATTCCAAGATTCGGTAACCTATTAGGTACACAACTTAAAAATAGTCTTGTTACTCTTTCAGATACAGGTGCTATTACGGCTCCTAAAGTAGGTAACATTGTTCCGTTCTTCTATAACAACCAAGGACAATTCCCTGATGCGGTTATAAATTCCGGGGCAATTGCATTCAGTGATGTAAATTCAAAATTATTCTATGCCACTGGCGGTGGTTGGATTGGTATTCCAAACGACAACACTGTTATTACTAACATTTCAGCAGGGCCAGGCATTTCTGTATCCATTGCCAGCGGCAATGCTACAATTACAAACACCGGCGGTGGCGGTGGAGCAGTTGACAGTTCAGGCTTTGGCGGATTATACGATGTTATCACAACCGGTTTAACGATTGACGATATTGCTTACCCAGCTATTAATCGTTTAACATTTTCAGCTTCGGACAATTCTGCATACCAAGTTGCTCCATATAGTGGGAATAACCCTACAATATATGCAATCAGCGGAACAACTATTGCTTTTAAAATTGCAGCAGGTGCAGCACATCCTCTGTTAATCCAAACAACAGGTGGTTCTAATTACGATACCGGATTAATCCATATTAGCACTTCTGGAACTACATCTACCGGAGCATCAGCGCAAGGCAAAACATCAGGAACTCTATATTGGCAAATTCCTGTAGGTACTACCGGTACATACCATTACCAATGCCAATTCCACCCATCAATGGTTGGCAACATCGTGATTAAAGATATCACGGCTATCTAACAATAAATATCACGGAGATTCCATAAATGACAACTAGTAATATCAATTACGCAAGTATTAACGAAAACTTTCCAGTAGCAGGACAGGACAACGACACGCAAGTGTTTAGAGATAACTTTGACACTATTAAAAATAGTTTATCCGCTGCCAAATCAGAAGTAACAGATTTAATGAATAACACAGCAAAGGTTACAACTGACAACGATTTCGATAATAACAAAATTGCAAATGTAGTTCTTCAAAATCCAAAAGGATTAAAATATGATACGGGCGTTTGGAATCCGGTTTCGCCAGCAACTGAAGTCACTGTTAACTTAGACTACGACAATGGTGTTTATCAAGTGGTTCGTTTAGGAGCAGACGCTACTATTGGAATTACTGGACTATCTGATACAGAATATACTAAATTAGTTGTAGAAATTTACAGCACAGGCAGCACAGAATACGCAGTTACACTCGATGCGGGCGGTGGCGGATCTGTAATTAGAACAAATAGCACATTTCCAGTTGGCGGCATTACCGTTGATTCATCAGTGGATCCTGTCATTGTGGAAATTTGGAAACATTCAGCTAACGTTATCTACGTTAATTACCTTGGTCAATTTGCATAATGTTCCACCCGTTTGAAGGCGACCTTAGCCAATTAAAAGATTCTGAGGTCGAAGAAACTTTACACAGTTTGACACAAAAATATTTCATGGCTCAGCGTTTAGGTAAGCCAGAATTGTTGACACAGCTCTCTACTTTTGTTACAATATATAAAGAAGAACTTTCAAAGAGACTACGCAAAAATAGTAGTCAAATTGATGGAGACCTGGATCAACTAATTAATGTCGACTAACTATACAAACAACATAAACACTCTAATTCAAGGCGTTTTAAACAACGGTCCTGATGTTTTAGAGCACTGTGTTTATGAAAACTCCCCGGACATTCAAAAGTATCTAGATAGGATTGTAAAAGAACATCTAGATTATCCGGCACCAAAATCGTCTTTTGACAAAGACAATTGGTTCATCCCCCAAGAATATAAAGAACTCGATATTGAAGTTTGGCTTTATGAGCAATGTACTAGCGAAATTGAGCTTAAACGAGTAGAACAAGAAATCAATTTGTTCAAAACGCACAGCATGATGCCTGTTTTGAACACAATGGTATACATTGTTAACACTTTACGCACAAATAACGTGGTTTGGGGTGTAGGACGGGGTAGTTCAGTGGCAAGTTATGTACTCTATTTGATAGGGGTACACAAGATAGACAGTATTAAATACAGCATACCAATAGAAGAATTCTTCAAAGGAGATAATAATGGGTAAGACATATACATCAATGCAGGGCAAAGAAATCGACATGGAAAGATTAGCTATCAACAATGAGCTAACTCCAGCGGTAGGTAACATGAAAGTTAATGCTCGTGGAGATGAAATTGGTCCTGGCGGAAAGATTATTCGTACACGTGAACAAGTTCTAGCAGATTTCTACGCAGAAAAACAAGACAAGCAATAAAGGACTACAATGGCGATTGTTAAAGGTAAATTAAAACCTCTGCGCGACAAAGTAATCGTCCACAATATGCACTTTGGTGATCAACATACCGCTAGCGGTATTGTTGTAATGAGTGACAATGGTAAAGATCGTGGAATCTATCCACGATGGGGACAAGTATTCGCAAAAGGGCCAGAGTACAAAGGCGGATTTAATGTGGGAGATTGGATTTTAATCGAACATGGTCGTTGGACTCGCGGCATTGAATTAGAATTAGAAGATGGAAATACCACTACCATCCGTATGGTGGAAAACAAATCTATCATTATGTGGGATACTGAAAAGCCCGATACACTTAGTATTGCAACAACCATCGATGTGCCACAAGCCGTCGATGCTTACAGACTGGAAAACAAACAATGAACCCGTTTCGCGATCAAGAGAAATTCATGCGAGCCTGTGACCAAAGTGTCGAAGGTTTCGATCAAGCACAATTTGATTTGTACGTTAAATTAATTGACGAAGAATACAATGACGAACTTAAGGCTGCTATTGCTGCTAAGGACCCAATTGAAACATTAGATGCGTTAATCGACATCCTTGTTGTTACAATTGGTGCTATCCATAGTATGGGTGCAGACGGTGAGGGCGCATGGAAAGAAGTCATGCGTACAAACTTTGCTAAGATTGACAAAGAAACAGGCAAAGTTAGAAAACGTGAAGATGGAAAAGTATTAAAACCATCCGGGTGGACACCTCCCGATTTAAAACCATTTGTAGAAAAATAATCTACCAAACAACACCATAGGGCCTTGACTGGCCCTATTTTTTCCTGTATACTTTAAGTATGAAAATTGGATTTACTTGCTCTACATTTGACTTATTCCACGCTGGGCATATTATGATGCTCAAGGAAGCCAAAACTAAATGCGATCACCTAATTGTCGGTTTACAGACTGACCCAACTATTGATCGCCCTACAGAAAAAAACAAACCCGTACAAAGTGTATTTGAACGCTACGAACAGCTTAAAGCCTGTAAGTACGTCGATGAAATTCTTGTCTACGAAACAGAAGAGGATCTTGTAAATATTCTCTTGTCATATCCTATTAATGTTAGAATATTAGGAAAAGAATACGAAGATAGAGAGTTTACCGGCAGATGGGAATGCGTTGAGCACGGAATTGAATTATATTTTAATACTAGAGAACATTCATTCTCAACAACTGAATTACGTCAGCGTGTAGTTGCCGCTGAAATTAATAAAGGACTTAAAGATGGAAATCCAACCTAAGGATACAAGCAAGGGGCACTTTTATGTTAGCCTTGTAAAAAGCGTACTTCGTATTACCGCCGGCGGCGCATTAATTTCTGGCTTTATAGTACATGCCGGTGTATTACTAATTGCCGCCGAAGTACTAGGCATTGTCGAGGAGTTAGTATGAACAAATTAGAATTTGTTGATGCTGTTATAGAACTTCACAATATTGCTAGAAGAGTAGAAGAAGAGTTTGGGCACAGTAACTTAACTAGCGACTTACGCAACTGTGCAGATAGATTGCATGTTCTAGCAGTAGGTGTTAGAATAGCAGAAGTAGAAACTAAAACTTTAATTGACAAGGCAAAAGAATGAGAGAATTATGGGTAGAAAAATATCGTCCTAACAAACTCGACGGGTATGTATGGCGTGACGAGCATCAAAAGAAACAAGTAGAGACATGGGTTAAGGATAAGAGCATTCCACACTTGTTGTTAAGTGGTAGTCCAGGTATCGGTAAAACAACCATGGCTAAGATGCTTATCCACGAAATTGGTATTGAAGACTACGATGTACTAGAGATTAACGCATCACGTACCAACTCCGTAGATGACATCCGTAACAAAATTACTAACTTTGTTTCAATGATTCCGTTTGGTCCGTTTAAAGTTGTACTGCTAGACGAGGCTGACTACCTATCACATAACGCACAGGCAGCGTTGCGTGGTGTTATGGAAGAATACCATAGCACAGCAAGATTTATTTTAACTTGTAACAAACCGCATATGATTATGGATGCTATTCATAGTCGTTGCCAAACATTCCACTTTACAAAAATTGACAAAACAGAGTTTACTGCTCGTGTTGCTACAATTCTTGTAGAAGAAAATGTAGAGTTTGATTTAGATACCTTGGACATTTACGTTTCTTCAACCTATCCAGATTTACGTAAGTGCATTAACCTAGTTCAACAAAACTGTAATGGTGATAAGTTAGCCGCTCCAGATGCAGCCGATGCAGGTGAAATTGATTGGAAGTTTGATATGATCGAACTTTTCAAGGCTGGCAAAATCAGTGAAGCAAGAAAGTTCTTGTGCGGAAAGTTACGTGCTGAAGAAATGGAAGAAGTATATCGTTGGCTTTACGATAACATTGCTATCTTTGGCAATGAAAAGCAACAAGACTCTGCTATTCTTATTATTAAGCAAGGACTTGTAGATCATACATTAGTCGCTGACCCGGAAATTAATTTGGCAGCAACATTGATTAGACTGGCAAGGATTGAATAATGAGATACATGATTGTCTATTACTACCAAAAGCCAAACGGCAAATGGGACGAAGTAACAGAATTTAAGAACAGAGTGAATACTACCGCGGCAACAACCGCGAAGGTAATCTTAGATCTCCGCGAAGAAAAAGTTGTCAAAAACGGTCTCAATCCTGAAGCCGGATTTGACGACATGCTAGAGTTTTATAAAAGACTGTTGGGGGATCAACTGACCCCCCATTTGGATCAGTCGTCTCCGTAAATCGCTAGAATCTCCTTTACTGCTTCGTGACGTTCAACGTCACCTACGTCAAATTGACATAAGTCAACATAATGACGGTTACTGAAGTTATCAAATAGTTTTAGGAAATCAAGTAGTCCGTTTTCCTTAGGACGGTCTGCTTGGTTTAGATCTCCCGTCACAACCATCTTAGAATCAGTGCCTAAACGAGTAAGCAACATCTTCATTTGACTTGGTGTTGTGTTTTGCATTTCATCTGCAATAACTATCGCGTGTTTAAAAGTTCTACCACGCATATAGGCTAACGGGCTAGTTTCAATAATGCCCTCTTCTACCATTCGAGTAATTTCACGCTGATTGTAGCTTTCGCCAATCACGTCGAAAATAGGCTTAGTCCACGGTGCCATCTTTTCGTTTAAATCACCCGGCAAAAAGCCATGCTCTTCATCCACTGATACTGCCGGACGAGTGATAATAATACGGTCAATTTCTCCCTTTTGTAGTTGTTCTACTGCCCACTGTACAGCCAGCATAGTTTTACCCGTACCGGCTGGGCCGATAGCGAATAATATCTTTTTGCTTGGATCTTGGAGTTTTAGTAGATACGTTTCCTGGTTTAGATTCTTAGGGTAAATCTGCGGTCTACGTTTTGGGCGACTGTATTTATCAAGTCGTAGTACGTTTGAGTCTTGCTCGTAAACGTTATATCCGTTTACTTGCTGCTTGTGAGCTGGTGCTTTTGCTGCTGCTCTTTTTCGCTTCATATAAGGTTAGCCCTCCTTCTAAGTGTTAGGCACGGACCTTTCAACCGTTGTGTCCGTGTCCGAACACAAAGATATTTAACACTTTGGCAAGATTATTATATATAACGATATCTTTTTGATCGAATAAATACAAGTATGAGAGATACCAAAGACATTATCAAGAACATAGAGAATATCTACGGTTCAAATAACAGCCTAAAATTGCTCAAGGATTTCGAGCGTGTTGTAGACGAGCTAGATTGCTACGTTTACGATAACTGGATTGACGGAGAGCTAATTGAGGGTCCTAAAGAAAGTCGCTATTGGATTAGCTGCACTTTCATGTGGGCGCATGACAAAATGCCAGATCCTAAGGGCGGACAACGCTTGTTAGATTACGGGTGTCGTGTGCTGTATAAAGAAACTCACAGATTACAAGTTCGCAAAATTAAAAAACCAGACGACATTCGTCCTGGTACCCGCAAAGGCAAAATTGATCAGGTTCCTATCTGGGAAGTTGAAATCCGCATGCCTAAGAAATTAATGACAAACATCGACAAGGGTTACAAACAACTTGACGTTAACAAAGTTCAAGATATGTTAGATCCAGGCGGTGCTGTTAATACTCAAGTAGACGCGGTAGAGCAACAAGTACAGGACATGGCAAATGAACAACCAGCACAATAAAAGAGTCCTAAGAGAAGGACTGCGTCCTAATGACTTAGAAGACTTAGTCTATGACTTATTTGAAATTGACGCCTTTAGATCTAAGATGGGTGACGATAGAGATGTTTGTGTTTTAAGTTTTCATGTCAAGGACAGAAATCCTGCAAAAGACATGATGGAATTCATCGAGAAAGGATTCGACTTTGTTCTAGACGCAGACGTTAGTGCAGGTGAAAATGACAAAGGCGAGTATACAGTATTTGTTGAATTGCCAAGACGTCCTAAACTTAACGAATACATTCAAACTATTGCAGACGGAGTAAAAAGACTCACAGGTATCAGTGAGTGGTATTTCCGTTACTACACTAGCTTTGACCGTAAACCATTAGACGAACAGCACCTTTCAGAGCTTGTTCCGAATAGTCCAATGGAATACGATGGCTTCTTAAACAAGATGCAAACAGAAAGTATCAAGTCATTCTTCAATAAAACTTTAATGGATGACTTAACTTTAGACGGGGATATGATTACTATCCACAAACCATTTAATCAAAAGGTTAAGTTGCGTTTGGTTAACGATGTTACAGAATCAACAGTTGGTCCATCATTAATGGATTCAGCGAGCATGAGCGAAGTATTCTGGTTAACTAAAGTCCTAGGCAACTATAACATTACTAAACACGGTAATAATTTTTCCTTTGAGAACAATGGTAAATCATTCATTATACAAAGGGGAGAGTGATGGGTTTCGATTTTGAATTCACAAAAGAGCAGTTAGCTGAAATTATTGGTAAGAACCAATATATTGATCATTGGTTTGATGCAATCACAACAATTTTACCAGACTACGAAATTAATACAAAGTCACGTTTGTCGGCATTCCTAGCACAAACAGCACACGAGTCAGGTGGTTACAAATTCTTAAAAGAGAATTTAAACTACAAGGCAGCAAGCCTTCGCCGTGTATTTCCTAAGTATTTCCCAACAGACGAATTGGCTGCTGCGTATGCTAACAAGCCAGAGATGATTGCCAACCGTGTCTACGGCGGACGTATGGGCAACGGTGACGAACATAGTGGTGACGGTTTCCGTTACTGTGGACGTGGACTTATCCAATTAACTGGTAAACAAAACTATCAGAACTTTGCTGAAAGTATCGAAACACCAGTTGAAGAATTGCCAGAGTATCTAGCAACATTTGAAGGCTCAGTACAATCAGCTTGCTGGTTCTGGGAAACAAATAACTTAAACCAGTGGGCAGACAAAGGCGACATTCTTACATTAACTAAACGTATCAACGGTGGTACAATTGGACTTGAAGATCGTATCAAGCACTATAACCACGCATTGCACGTTCTAGGAGCTTAATATGTGGTTACTGAGCTGGATGCCGGATAGTTTACTTTTCTATTTCGTTAACATTATTTTTGTTACCGGTGCAGTCAGCTCGTTTCTTTCATTCTTTGTTCTTCATAGAATCTTAAACAAATTTCCATCACTAGCACCTTATCATTTGTTAATTCAAATTGTAAGTGCTGTATTACTTGTATCAGGTATCTACTTCAAAGGTGGATACGGTGTTGAAATGGAATGGCGTGCCAAAGTTTCTGAATTAGAAGCCAAGGTGCAAGCCGCTGAAGAAAAAAGTAAACAAGCAAATGCAGACTTAGAAAAAACTCGTAAAGAGAAAGTCAAAGTTGTTAAAGATGTTCAGGTTGTAATTAAAGAACGCATCAAGACAGTTGAGAAACGTATTGATGCAGATTGCAAAGTTGATCCAGAAGCGATTAATATTATCAACGATGCAGCAAAAAATGTAGGAGGTAAGAAATGAGAATAGTTCTTTTAGTAATGCCTCTACTATTAGCAGGTTGTTTAGCAACACCTGTAAAACGTACTTTCCCCGAAGTACCTCAAGACTTGTTAGTTGCATGTCCTGATTTAAGGGAAGTAGATTCTTCAACTACAAAACTAAGCGATGTCGTTTCAGTTGTAAGCGAAAACTATGGAACTTATCAAGAATGCAAAATCAAAGTCGATACTTGGGCAGAGTGGTATAAGCAACAAAAAGAAATTTTTGATAGTGTAAAATAAAGGAGCGTAAGCAATGGCACTAATCGATTCAGTAATGAATTTAATCAACAAAACCCCAAAAGATCCGGACGCACCAAAGCCACCGGTTGGCTCACGTAGCGAACGTGAAGCAAAAATCAAAGACAAAGCAGGTTTAGTAATTAACGTGTTTGCGTTGTTACTAGCTGTTAACGCATGGTACGGCGGTGGTTTATCTAGCAAAGTATTAAACAATACAATTGCTGCTAACGATACTTACGCTTTCTATCAAGCAAAGAGCGCAAAGAAAACTATGGCAGAATATGCAGCCGATGCAGCTGATGCTCGCGGTGACAAAGTTCGAGCAACAGAATTACGTGCTAAGATGGATCGTTATCAAAACGAGCCAAAAGAAGGTATGACCGACTTGTTGGCAAAAGCACAGAAGCTAGAACACGAACGTGACGAAGCAAAACTACGTAGCCCGTGGATTGGCTTTGCTAGTACAGCATATCAGTTATCAATTGTTTTACTATCAGCAAGTATTATTGCTGTAAGTATGCCGTTGTTCTGGGGCAGCTTTGTAGTAGCAGGCGTGGGTGTATTATTAAGTAGTCAAGGCGTGTTGCTTTGGTTCTAAACAAATAAAGACAAATAGGAGCGAAAACTATGTCAGAAGAATATAACAAAATGAGTGCAAGCGAACAAAAGAAAGAAGATTGGATGAACAGTAAATGGCGTCCAATGATGGGTTGGTTGTATATGGCAGTGTGTGCATTTGACTTTGTGCTATTTCCAATTATGTGGAGTATGGTACAAGCAATTATGCATCACCCACAGATGACGCAATGGCAACCGCTAACATTGCAAGGTGCTGGATTATTCCACATCGCAATGGGTGCTGTACTTGGTATTGCTGCATTAGGACGTACACAAGAGAAAATGGCAGGTGCAAACAATGGTGGCGCACAAGTTGCTCCAGCAATGCCTAGCACGATTCCAGCAGCTATGCCTAGTCCAATAGCAGCGGCTCCTGCGCCATATGTTGCTCCAGTATCAACACCAGTTGTTCCGGTAGCAAGTCCAGTAGTAGCAAGAAACGGTAAATTAGGTCCAGCAGATGCACCTATGCCAGAACTATAATTTAGGAGAAAAATTATGAAAAAGATTTTAGCATTAGTATTAGTAGCATTTTCGTTATCGGCTTTTGCAGAAGCAGAAGTTAAAGAAGTGTGTAAAGACACACTAGATAAAAAAGGTGCTGTAGTTAAGAACAAAGATGGTTCTGCAAAACAAACCTGCAAGAAAATTAAAGTTCACAAGAAATACGAAGGTACTAAAGTGCCAGATGGCAAGAAATAATTCTACCTAAACAGTAGTAATTAAATATAAGGCTGCTTGACGCAGCCTTATTTTTTTAGTATAATAAACGTATGGATTACTATTCAACCTTAGGTGTGCCAAAAAATGCTTCTGATGCAGACATCAAGAAAGCATATCGCAGTCTTGCGATGAAACATCACCCAGATCGTGGCGGTGATGAAAAGAAGTTTAAAGAAATTAGCCAAGCCTACGAAGTTCTAAGCGACCCAGAAAAACGTAGAATGGTTGATCAGGGTGTTGATCCAAACCGTCAAGGTAGTGGACCAAACGACTTTAACTTCCGTTCCGGTGGGTTTGACGATTTCTTTTCGCAATTTGGTTTTGGATTTAGTCCAAGACAACGTCAAAACTCAAGCGTGTCTATTACTGTTATGATTACACTCAATGATGTATTAACAGGTAAAGAACTAGATGCCGAAATTGCAATGCCGAGTGGTAAGAAATTAATTAACATTTCAATCCCTGCAGGTGTAGAACACGGACAACAAATTAGATATCAAGGAATGGGCGATCAGTCAATGAACGGATTGCCGCCTGGAGATTTAATTGTTAATATACGAATTGCACCACATCAAGAGTTTGCTAGAGATCATGTTAACTTAATATGTGAAAAGAAAATCTCTTCATGGGATGCAATGCTAGGTACCAAATTAAACATTAGAACGCTCGAAGGAAAAGTCCTCGATATTAATGTTCCAGCAGGCACACAACCAGATACAGTATTAAGCTGTGCAGGCGAAGGGTTGCCTCATATGCGTTCAGGTAAACGTGGCAACTTGCTCATTAGAATCAAAGTAGAAATTCCTAGAGGTCTAACTAAAGAACAACGAGAAACGATTACAGGATTAAAGAATGGGATTTGAATTAGGACCACAACCTACGCTAGTCGAAGTTAGTACACCTTGGGAGTTTGGCGTAGACGGGGATGCTGTTAAACTTGAAACAGAAATGATAGAGTTTATGGAATCTCATCACGGTATAGGACTTGCTGCTAATCAAATAGGAATTGCAAAACGTGTATTTGTAATTGGCAGTAAAAAGATTGAAGGTTTTCCAGAACCGTTTGCTATTTTTAATCCGGTGATTCTAGAAGCAAGCGAAGAGGTAGAACTGGACCGAGAAGGATGTTTAAGTTATCCAGACCTCTGGTTGATGATTAAACGCCCTAAGGTTATTAAGGTACAATACCAAGATAGTCTCGGTAACATACACGAAGTAGGGATGAGCGGTTATATCGCACGTTGTTTTCAACACGAATACGATCATCTTAATGGAGTGTGCTTTGTTGACATAGTATCGCCAATGAAGTTACAATTAGCTATGAACAAACTGAGGAAAAAACACAAATGATTGAACCAAGTGATCATCTGCAGACAGTCTTTGATAATGCCATTGAGGTAGCAAAGAAACTGCAACACGAGTACATTACTATCGAACACCTTGTTTATAGCATTGTATGTGATAACGAAAGCTCAGACCTTCTGTCAAAGTACGGTGCTGATGTTAGCTTTATCAAAACAAATTTGGACCACTATCTAAAGAACAACTTATACGATATTAAAGTAGAAGGTGATGTTCGTCCAAAGAAAACAAACTCAATCGAGCGAGTACTAAATCGCTGCTTCACGCAAGTGTTGTTCAGCGGACGTCAACGCATTGAAATTGTTGATGTCATTATTAGTACACTTAGTGAAAAGAATAGTTTTGGCTTCTACTTCCTTTCTAAGGGCGGTGTGGTTAAGGACAAATTCATTAAGTTCTGCCAAGAAAACCTAGAATTAGAAGAAGACACCCAGGAGAACCAAATTACTAATCCGAGCCAAGCCGAAAAAATTATTAACCAGTTCTGCACTAACTTGAGCTTGCAGGCTAAGAACAAGAAAATCGATCCAGTTATCGGCCGTGACGATGAAATTGAAAAAATTACTCTTGCTATGGCTAGACGTAGTAAGAGCAATGCGTTGCTTGTTGGTGATCCGGGTGTTGGTAAAACTGCTATTGCCGAAGGCATTGCACGTAAGATTCACGAAAAGAAAGTACCTAAGTTCATTCAAGATTATCAAGTTTATAACCTAGACATTTCTGCGTTGCTTGCTGGCAGTAAGTACCGTGGCGATTTTGAAGAACGCATTAAATCAGTACTGGCCGCACTTGAAAAGAAAGGCAAAATTATTCTTTTCATCGACGAAGCACACATGATGAGTGGTGCAGGTGCTGCTAACAATAGCGCAAACGATCTTGCTAACATGTTGAAACCAGCATTAAGCAAAGGTACTATTAAAGTTATTGCATCAACTACATGGGAAGAGTATCGTAAGCACTTTGAAAACGATCGTGCATTGATGCGCCGCTTCCAACGCATTACTGTTGACGAACCGACTCCAGACATGGCTATTAAGATTATGAAAGGGCTACGTAAGTATTACGAACAGCATCATAATGTTAAGATTACAGATGCTGCTATTGAACAATCTGTTAAGTTGTCAATCAAATACATGGCTGACAAGAAACTTCCAGACAAAGCAATCGACATTATTGATTGTGCAAGTGCTCGTTACAAACTAAAAGACGACGAAGCCATGGAAGATGTAACAGCCATTGTTGACATCGAGCAAGTTACATACGAACTTAGCAAGATGATTAACATGCCGTTGGAATCTGTTGCACAGAAAGAATCTAAAAACCTTGCAGACTTGGAAACAGGTATGAAAGCGGCTGTGTACGGACAAGATAGAGCCGTTGATAGTTTGCTTGACAAGATTTTTGTTGCACAAGCAGGCATGAAACACCCTAACAAGCCAATCGGTAGCTTCTTGTTTGTAGGCCCTACGGGTTGTGGTAAAACTGAAACTGCACGTCAACTTGCAGATAAGATGAGCATCCCGTTAATCCGCTTTGATATGTCAGAATATCAAGAGAAACATTCAGTTGCTAAGTTAATCGGTGCGCCTCCGGGCTATGTTGGCTTCGAAGATAACGCAGGTCAGTTAATTACTAAGTTACAGGAACAACCTAACTGTGTATTGCTACTTGACGAAATCGAAAAAGCACATCCAGATGCCCTTAACATTCTATTGCAGTTTATGGATAACGGTTTTGTTACTGGTTCTAACGGCAAAAAGGCAGATGGACGCAATACTATCCTTGTTATGACTAGTAACTTAGGTGCTGCTGACAACGAAAAGAACACTATTGGCTTTGGTGAATTAGGTAAAGAGGGCGAGGACGATAAGGCTGTGAAGAAATTCTTTGCTCCTGAATTCCGCAACCGTCTTGATGCGATTATCAAGTTCACTAAGTTGGGCAAAGACGTTGTATGTCAAATTGTTGAGAAGTTTATCGGTGAATTGAATACCCAACTTAAAGATAAGGGTATTGAAATTAAACTTACTTCCACAGCAACTAACTGGTTAGCCGATCATGGATACGATGCAAAGATGGGTGCTCGCCCACTAGCACGTATTATTGACAACGAGATTAAGAGTCCACTAAGCCGTCGAGTACTGTTTGGCGACTTGCGCGAAGGCGGACAAGTAACTGTTGACATTGTTGACGACAAACTTAGCTTTGAAGTCAAAGAGAAACCAGTTAAAGCAGTCCGCACACGCAAGAAAGTAGAAGAAGTCGAAGAAATTAAAGAATGATAAGATCAAGATATACCAAGCGCAAGTTCTACGGTAAGTGGTTATATAAAGCTACGATATCAGTGCCTGGTATATCTATCTTTCGATTAAAATCAATCGACGATGTAATTGAATTCTGCGATTCTAATCACCAAAAAACTCAGCATCAACATAGTATCAAAGATAAAGCATATTCAAATAGAGTTAAGATTAGAGAAGTGGCTGTTATGCTTAATACCTGGCCTGTAAATGATTGGTCTAAACGTATTGAGCATAACTCGGTTGACTTGTACACAAACGACGAAGAGATATACAAAGAAATATCCGAAAAATGTGAAGATATTATCACAGGATTGTTTGAACCAAACCCAGAAACTATTGATTCATTAGATCATCCATCTAATGTGTTAGTAAAAAAGTATCCTCACAATAGATACAAACATAAAGTTTATCTGTTACCTCACAAAATATCTACCGATAAAGATGTTAGAGATGCATACTTAGATTGGGTAGAACAACAATCTCCAAGGATATTAATATCAGAAGCTGTTAAAAAGTGGTTTATGACCACTTTCTGGAATTGGGATCGTAGATATGTGCTTGTTGAAGACAACCAAACACTGTTAATGCTAAAACTACGCAATCCCGATGTAATTGGACGAGTGTATGATTACGTTTTAACCGATAAATAACTGATGACCACTCAAATTCTACCTTTATCATCTACAGACTTAACCCTTAAAGAAAAGGGTGCAGGGTATCATCGCATCGGAAACGGGCTGCATACTGTTATTGCTTCATTTGCTAATTGGAGCGGACTCTTAGAAATACAGGCTACGCTAGTACTAGATCCTAAAGAAGAGGATTGGTTTACAGTTATTACCTACGGTGATGGCTCATCTGACTACGATAGCAGCGAATCTCAAAACGCAACCGGTAATTTTGTATGGTTTAGAGCCATAGCCACAACATCTAGTGGCGAAATTACTGACATCCGTTATAATTATTAAGTTCAATTAGACGATAAATATAGTATGACCTTACGGAACATACTATGAGAGATATAATCACAAAAATACATCTTGCAATGTTTGAAACAGCATTGAATCCTGCCGATCCTGCTGAAGATTACAAGGCAAAACGAAAGGCGTTACAAGATTTACAGACGCTACCAAGTAGCAACGAACCAGAAATTAAACAAGCAATCATGCAACGTTTAGCAGCTCTTAACAAAGAGGCAGAAGCTAAAGGTGTAAAAGAAGGTGGTTGGGATGCTGGTGACATCAGTCCAACACAGCCAGATGGCAATATTGCGGTTAACAAAGAGTTAGCTGGTAAATTAAAATCCAAAGCTGAACTTAACAGTCCAGAACATCGTCAAAAAATGATAGCAGACTTAACAGCACGAGCAAAGGCAGGCGATCGCGGTGCGGCAGCATCGTTGGCTGCGTTGCAACGTTCTAAGGTATAATCATATGAAACTGATGGAACTGTTTTCCCGCAATCCAGAAACACCCGAGGATCAAGAAGAGGACATCAACTGGCTCGATGACTTAAAATTCTTTATCGACCACGACGATGAGTTATTGACTCAACACCTGTTTCCAGTAATTAACAAACACAAGGCACATCCGGATACACCTGATGCGTATAAAATGTATGTTAAACCTCTTAGACATTGTGCTATAGTATACTGTAATAAGTTTGACACAGAACTACCACACAAAGAACTATTTCCAACAGAAGCCATTGTTGAATTAGCAAAACTAATTGCTGAAACACAAGGCAAGTACATTGAAAAAGGCGACTACGAGTGAGATTACGAGAGCTTTTCGAATCTGCGGATAAACATGTTACATTCTGCTTTGGCAGAATGAATCCTCCTACGATTGGACACGCTCGTGTATTTGAAACTATGGCAGGAGTTGGTGGCGATTACAAAATATTTGTGAGCCAAACACAAGACAAGAAAGAAAATCCTTTAGATTATAAAACTAAAATTAAGTTTATTAAAGATATACATCCAGAACATGCAGACAATGTTGTAGAAGATGCCAGTCTAAATACTATTTTAAAGGTAGCTGTAAGCCTTTATAACCATGGTTATACAAGCGCATCAGTTGTTGCTGGTAGTGATAGGCTCGAAACTTTTAAAAAGCTATTAGCCGATTACAATGGCGTAGAAGGCAAAGCACACGGTTACTATAAATTTGAACCGTTAGAATTTGTAAGCAGTGGTGCAAGAGATCCAGATAGTCCCGGAGTTGAAGGTGCAAGTGCATCAAAAGCTAGAGACTTAGCTAAAGAAGGTGACTTAGAAGGATTTGCTGCTGCCACAGGAGCAGGCGATATATCGGAAGAGTTATATAACGCTGTTAGAGCAGGGTTAGGAATCAACTCCGTTAAAGAACATATTGTAAAAGTCAAAGGCGGCTACGAACTAAAGTCTAAGCACGGTAACAAAAACTTAGGCAAGTATCCGACTCGAGCTGGCGCCGAGAAACGCGAACGTCAGGTACAATATTTTAAACACAAAGGTTAATTATGAAAGCATTTGAATTATTATCAGAAAGCAAAACTAAAAAAGTAGAGCCTACGAAGCCACGTAACTTTGTTGCTAAAAACGCAGTACAAAGTGGTGCTGGCGCACATAAAGACAAAAAGAAGGCTGCTAAACAAGGCGATGTTAAGCATAGACAAAAAGTTGTTGATGAAGCAGATTCTGGTAATAAGATTCAACAGCTAGAAGCATCGCTTGCACAACTAGAGCAACTAATGCCAGCTGTAATGCAATTACAAAAGAATCATTATGAGTTTGAAGCAATTGAAGATGAAATTACTTCTTTAACTGATTCAGTATCTCAGCTAGGTGATAAATCAGCGGTTACTGATTTGCAAGATGCTATGCAAACTGCTATTGAAAATATTCGTCGTGCAAACGGTGCAGTTTACGAAATTGAAAAAACTCTTAAAGGGTTAATCAAGCACACTAACTATTCGTTAGACGATGCAAGAGATGAAGAACAATACGAATCTAGATTCGGTGGCGAAGCAAGCGTACAAGAACGTTCCGAAAAGAAATTAAAATAATATGAAACAGTTCAGAATAACAAAGGAAAACATCCTGCAAGACAGTCCAGACGACTGCTATCTTGCTCCGGAGGATCCTGTTCATGAACTAAAAATTGTGCAATATATGGGCGGACTTGGAAGTCAGGCAAGACTAGCAGAATATAAAGCAAAGCAAAGAGATGCTGTATTCACAGACGACAGAGCTCGCATTATGAAAGAAATGAATATTAAGCCAGGCACTCCTGCGTGGTTTGAATTATGGTACGGTGGTAAGAAGCATGGATAAGACATTGGCAGACTATATAACTAGAACCATGGCTAGACTAGAAGCCGAAAAGCAAAAAGTTGAAACGCCTGTTAACAACGAAAACCAATACCTTGTCTACCCAGAACAACCAAAGGACTCGGATCACAAAGTAAATCCGTTTTCACAAGTATGAGAGCTAAAGAATTTATTAACGAAAATTGGACCGGCAAAGAGCACGGTAAACCTGGAAAAGTTTCTAGACAAGATAGCGCAGAATTACCAGGTGCTTTTGTACAACGTCAATTAAGAAACACCGACACATACATGCAATACCGTTATGGTATTGCCGTTGCTGCTGCAAGAGCACATGCAGAAGGACATATAAATTTTGAACAAGAATCAGCCTGGGCTGAGAATCTTGCACAAGTTATGTATGTCCCAGAAGACGAAGAAACTATTAAATTAGCCAGCAAGTTAATGGGTGTCACTCCGTCTAGAATTACAGACAACGCTAGTAAAGAAGGCAAGCATACTTCAATACAAAGCCCAGTTGCAAAAATTAAAAAGAATAAGTACGGTGTATGAGAGCTTTCGAATTTATAACAGAACGTAAAAAACGCAAACGTGCAGCATACGGTCCAGGGCCCGGCGGTGGCTACGGATATGCTGCTGGATATAGTGGCAACGGTGGAGTTGCTGCTGGATCAGCAGGTGCTGCTGCCGTCGGTGAAGACAGCGATTGGGAGTGGAGCGAACCATTAACATATGATGATGCCCAACGAATTGCACAAGACATTGAAGAATATGTACTTGACGGTAATCCGGTTCCATTTATTCCAGACTTTGTAGAAAAAATGTATAGCAGTAATGCTGATGCTCTTATTGACATGTATAATAAGATGCCAACTGTTCCTCACGAAACTCCAGATGAAGAATTACAAAGATTTGTAAACATTTTACGAAAATACGAAGAAGGTGAACTATCTGTAGAAGAAGGTTGGAAAGACTGGGTAACAGCCGCAGGAGTTGCTAGTATGGCAGCAGGTGGCGGCAGTGCAGCGTATGATGCATATAAGGCTAGCCAAGCAGAAAAAGAACCAACTCCTATAGTTGCTCCTGCACCAGACTTTAGTGCTAAAAAGAAAGACACAAGTAAAATTCAAATTCCAGCAAACGCTACGCCTAAGCAATCTGTTACAGGTAGCCCGCACGAAAAAGTGTTGTCTAAAGAAGCTGTTGCTTCTGGCATTACTGGAACTGAATTAGCACAGTTCTTAGGACAATGTGCTCACGAAACAATGGACTTTAAACATCTTAAAGAAATTGGTGGCAGTTTAGACTTTAAGAAATACGAACCAGTGTTCCATAAAGACAAGAAAACTAAAAAAGTTATATTAGATCCTAAAACAAAGAAACCTAAAAACTTTAATCCTAAAGCAATAACACTAGGAAATGATAATCCAGGCGATGGCGAAAAATATAAAGGTCGCGGGTACATTCAGTTAACAGGAAAATACAACTATTCAATGGCTAGTAAAGCACTTGGCTTAGATTTAGTAAAACAGCCCGAGCTTGTCGAAAAACCAGAAGTTGCTGCTAAAGTAGCAGTTTGGTTCTGGCAGAACAGAGTGCAACCTAAAGTAGATAACTTTAATGATACTAAAGCATCTACTAAGCCAATTAACAAAGGTCTTAAGGGATTAGAACAACGCAAAGAAAAGTTCAACGACTTTAAGATAGCAATGCGATAAATAATAATATGAAAATACGTGAACTATTAGAAACAGCAACAGCAGGAGCCACTTCAGCAGGTAGTATTGCTGCGGTTGCTAACCCACATGTTGCTATCGGTAAAGATAGAGGCAATAAGAGCTACACAGGATCTCCTGGAAAATCAGGTACAAAAGCTCCAAAGTTACCTAAAATAGTTCAACCAAAAAATGCAAACGGTACAGCCAAAAACGCACTAGATATGAAAGGCACCAATATCTTCGGTGGCGGCTCTGCAATAAAAAGATAAATATATAATCGACACCAAGGACCACTAAAATGGATTTCAACAAACTCGTCAACACATTAAGAGACATCGAACCAGTAAATGTATTCGATCCTAACGGTGCTTCTAAGAAAGCACTTACAGAATCAGCCGCTCCAGCTGTAGCTAAGGTAGAACTTAGTAATGAAGCACAAATGCGTGTACTAGCAGGTGTTAGTACTATTTTAGCAGAAAGCAAAAAAGTTAAAGAAGCCGCTGCTCTTGATACAGAAAAAGAGCTAGACGAAGTATTCGATTCTAATGCTAAAACTGGCGATAAGAAAGATATTGCAACAGGTACAGTTACTAAAACAGCAACTGGCTTAAAGCATGAAAAGAAATACGGCAAGGATGCTGATGCTCCTGCTGATGAAAAGCCAGCTAAAAAGAAAGTTAAAGAAGCTGCTAAGCCAGACTTTGCAGACTTAGATAAAGATGGCGACAAGAAAGAGCCAATGAAGAAAGCTGCTAAAGAAAAGAAAATGAAAGAAGCGTTTGATCCAGAAAAAATGAAAGACGGTGATATGCATCGTGGTGGTGCTGGCGGTGGTGATGTTTCTTCTAAAGATAAAAAGAAACCTAAGAAAGCAGCTGAAAGCGCAATGATGCCAAAGGGCAAAAAGCGTCCAGTTAAAGAAAGCGTAGAACAAAAACTAACTTTCAAAGATTGCATTCGTCTTGTTCGCGAAAGCGGCGGACAACAACAAATTGACCCATTAGATAAAGAATTGTTTGCCTGGGCTCAACGTGTTGCAAAACATAAGTTTAACGAAGGTGTCCAACAAGACGCATTCGCTGGCGTAACATACGAACGTTTTGGTGGACGTTTTGCACTTTATGATGTTCTAAGCGAATCTAAGAAGTAATATTTTAGTTTGGTAATATAAGCCAGTCATTTAGTTGACTGGCTTTTTTTACGGCTGTATAATAGTAAGACATAGGAGAAATTGCAATGGCAAAAATGTACGGTCCTGAAGAAAAGGCAAAACTAGAGCGTCTCATTAACGAAGGCTCTAATGTATTACGCGAAGTAGAAGATTTACAAGAAGGCTTAAAAGAAACTGTTAAAGCAGTTGCGGAAGAACTGCAAATCAAACCCAGCATTATCAATAAGGCAATCAAGATTGCACATAAAGATAATTGGAAATCACACGAAGAAGAGTGGGATGAAATTGAAATGATTTTGGGTGTAACTAAACACTTGCCAGAATGATTAAAACCACAATAGAGTGGATTAGGCAGGATTATCAAGAATGGCCGCTAAGGTGTGTTCTTGAAATCCTTGCGTGGTTTATGAGCTTAGGTTGTGCTATTTGCATGGCTGCAACTTTGCCAAATCCGCCATTCCTAATCTTATATCCAATCTTTATTACTCAGTGTGCTATATTCGGCTGGGCTGCTTGGACTCGTAAGAGCACAGGCATGGTGGCTAATTACCTGCTACTTGTCAGCATTGATTTAGTTGGCTTGGTTAGATTAATAAATATCTAAGAGTAAGGTTTGATCAGCCACAAATGATCAGTTGGTGTTTGTCAGCCGCAAATGACATAAGGAGACAATTTGAGTTATGTAGACGCTTTCTATGACAGAGAGCAGGATCAGATCAATGTAGTCGAACGCAACGATAAAGGCGAACGACATTATAGAGAATATCCAGCACGTCATATATTTTATTACCCAGACCCCAAAGGCAAGTTTCTCAGCTTGAAAGGGGAACCTTTAACTAGAGTAACCTCTAAGAACGTTAAAGAACATCGCAAAGAGCTTGCGATTCACAACAACAAAAAACTCTTCGAAAGTGATATTAATCCAATTTATCGCTGCCTTGAAGACAACTACCTTAATATCGATGCTCCTAAACTAAACGTAGCGTTCTTTGACATTGAGGTGGACTTTGATCCAGAACGTGGTTACGCATCACCAGACGATGCGTTCATGCCAATTACTGCGATTGCTGTTCACCTACAATGGATGGATACCCTAGTGTGTTTAGCAATGCCTCCAAAGACTCTTACAATGGAGCAAGCTCAGGCGCAAATTAAAGATATTCCTAACACAATGCTCTTCGATAACGAAGCAGACATGTTAGATACATTCTTAGATTTAATTCAAGATGCAGACATTTTAAGTGGATGGAACAGCGAAGGTTTCGATATTCCGTACACCGTCAATCGTGTTACTAAAGCATTAAGCAAAGAAGATACTCGTAGATTTTGTTTGTGGAATCAATTTCCAAAGAAGAGAGAATATGAAAAATACGGTAAAGCGGCTGTTACATACGATCTTATCGGTCGTGTCCACCTCGATTCACTTGAGTTATACAGAAAGTACACTTATGAGGAACGACACACATACCGATTGGACGCGATCGGGGAAATGGAAGTAGGCGAAACCAAGACACAGTACGAAGGTACATTGGATCAGCTTTACAACAACGACTTCCGTAAGTTTATCGAATACAACAGACAAGATACTGCACTGTTAGATAAGATGGACAAGAAACTAAAGTTCATCGACCTTGCTAACAGCATTGCTCATGAAAATACAGTATTGCTACAAACAACAATGGGTGCTGTAGCAGTAACTGAACAAGCAATTATTAACGAAGCACACAGACGAGGTGTTATTGTTCCTAATCGTGTTAATAGAGATGGACTCGATACACAGGCTGCTGGTGCTTATGTTGCGTATCCTAAGAAAGGCATCCACGAATGGATCGGCTCATTAGATATTAACTCACTGTATCCTAGTGCGATTCGTGCATTGAACATGGGTCCAGAAACTATCGTAGGACAACTCCGTCAAGACGGTACTAAGGCTTTCATTGAAGCAGAAATGGCAAAGGGTAAATCTTTTGCGGCTGCTTGGGAAGGAAGATTTGGTAGCTTAGAATACGATGCTGTTATGAGCAAAGAAGTAGGCAGAGAACTTACTATCGATTGGGAAGGTGGCGGCAGTGATACATTATCGGCTGCTCAAGCACACGACTTAATCTTTGAAAGTAATCAACCGTGGATGATTAGTGCTAACGGTACTATCTTTACCTACGAACACGAAGGTATTATTCCTGGATTGTTAAAGCGTTGGTATGCCGAACGTAAAGAGATGCAGGCTAAACTTAAAGAATGTATCAAAGCAGGTAACAAGATTGAAGAAGAATACTGGGACAAGCGACAACTAGTTAAGAAGATTAACTTGAACAGTTTGTATGGTGCTATTCTTAACCCAGGTTGCAGATTCTTTGATAAACGTATTGGACAATCAACAACCTTAACTGGTAGACAGATTGCCAAACACATGGCAGAGAAGGTAAATGAAATTATCACTGGAGAAGCAAACCACATTGGTAAAGCTATTATCTACGGTGACACAGACTCTTGTTATTTTTCAGCGTATTCTACGTTGAAGAAAGACATCGAGAAAGGCAGCGTTCCCTGGACTAGGGAATCAGTAATTGAACTGTATGACACTATCGGAGAAACTGTAAATGGAACATTCCCTAAATTTATGCAAGACGCTTTCCACTGCCCAAAAAGCAGAGGAGAGGTTATCAAAGCAGGTCGCGAGATTGTTGCTTCCAAAGGACTATTCATTACAAAAAAACGTTATGCAGTCTTATACTACGACAAAGAAGGTAAAAGAGCAGACACGGGCGGCTCTCCTGGTAAAATTAAAGCCATGGGACTCGACCTCAAACGTTCAGACACCCCAGTCGTAATCCAGGACTTCTTAAGTGAAGTTCTAACACAAGTACTAAACGGTGTTCCGGAAACAGATGTGTTGGAGTATATTACAAACTTCCGCACTGAGTTTAAAACTCGCCCAGGCTGGGAGAAGGGTTCACCTAAACGTGCTAACAACATTACAGAGTACGCAAGCAAAGAAAAGAAAGCTGGAAAAGCAAACATGCCCGGACACGTTCGTGCTAGTTTGAACTGGAACACTTTGAAGCGTATGCACGATGACAAGTATTCAATGGGCATTACCGACGGTGCTAAAGTTATTGTGTGTAAGATTAAAGATAACCCTATGGGCTATACTTCAGTTGCTTACCCTGTAGACGAACTTAGACTACCGCAATGGTTTAAGGATTTACCTTTCGACGATGCACTAATGGAAACTACAGTCATTGACGAAAAACTCGGAAACTTAATTGGTGTACTAGAATGGGACATTGGCTCAACTAGAAACGACAATACTTTTAGCAAGTTATTTGATTTTGAATAAAATAAATTTGCTTTTTGCACACGATCTAAATATAATCTTAATATACATGGAGAAACTCTAAATGAAAGACATTTTACAAGACATTGTAAGTCACACACAAAACCTAGGCTTCCTTACTACAGTTAAAGTAACAGGCACAGAGAAAGGCACAACAATTAACTCAATGGCAGACGATCGTTCTGTTATTATGGAAGCTGAAACTTCTAACCCATATCCAGACATGATTGGCACATTCGGTATGCCACAACTTAACAAGTTGAAATATTTGCTCGACGGTAGCGAATATAAAGAGGATGCAAAAATTAATATTACTTTTGCAGAACGCAACGGAGAAACAATTCCAGTAGGTATTCACTTTGAAAACAAAGGTGGAGACTTTAAGAATGATTATCGTTTCATGAATCAAGAAATTATCAATGAAAAGATGAAAACTGTTAAATTCCGCGGTGTTAAGTGGGATGTAGAAATTGAACCTAGCGTTGCCGCTGTACAACGTTTCAACTTCCAAGCAGGTGCTAACAACGAACACCCAACATTCCTTGCAAAAACAGACGGTACCAACTTAAAGTTTATCTTCGGTGATGCAAGTACTCACGGTGGCGAATTTATTTTTGCACAAGACGTAAGCGGTAAGTTGGATCGCGGGTGGACATGGCCAGTTCTACCAATCTTAAGCATCCTTAAGATTGCAGATGTTAACAACACAAAGATGTCTTTGTCAAATGAAGGTGCTATTCAGATTACTCTAGATAGCGGTTTGGCAACTTACAAATATATCATTCCAGCTCAAGCTGCCTAAATATGATTAAAGATATCTGCGCCAGCGGACGTTATGTGCAAGTATCTAGTGGTGGTGCTAGCACCTATGTAAACGGTTATTCCGGACTACAAGGTGTTGGCAACATGCGCTACAATACTACCAACCAGAACATGGAAGTGTTTGACGGCAATAGCTGGGTCATGCTTAATATGGGTGTTGCGTCAGTAGGATTAAGCGGCGAAGCAGAGTCCTTACTTGATTGGGCACGTAAGAAGCGTGATGAAGAAATGATGTGGCAGAGCTTGGCAAATGAGAATACGGCTGTTAAAATAGCATTAGACAACCTAGAACAGGCAAGACAGCAGTTAGACATTACTGCAAAATTAGCGAGAGAATATGACACGACAACTTAATTTAACACCATTACAAAAAGACTACGCAGTATACCTACCAGCGATTAGTAGTTTCTATAGTACCTATGTTGCTAAACAGCGACTAGAAGAGTTTGTACCTAAGGATCGCATTCCTGCAGGATTTGATCGCGGGATTGAAGGTATGAACTTTTTAAATCCCGAAGCAGGTTACTTTACCTACAAATATGGTCTATACTCTGCGGGCCATGCACAGTTAGATGTGATAAAGGCACAGACACAGGAGTCGATGATCCAACAACGTGATCGCGGGAATACAATGATTCTAGGAGACTCCGGTGGGTATCAGATCGGTAAAGGCGTTCTTAAGTTTGATTGGTTAGACTTCGAAGGCAAGGCTGCAACAAAGACACGTCAACAGATCTTAGAGTGGTTAGAAGCAACCGCTGATTGGTCTATGATGCTAGACGTTCCGACCTGGGCATGTGATCATATCCATAGTCCAAAGACTGGACTGAAAACATTCGAAGACTGTTTAGACAAGACTCGATACAATAACGATTACTTCTTAATGAATCGGTTAGGTGCTACCAAGTGGCTCAACGTTCTACAAGGTAGTGACTGGGATACTGCTGAAAAATGGTACGAAGGTGTTAAAGAGTTTAGTGATCCTAAAGGCAAGTACGCAGGACGTGAAGCTGAAGGTTGGGCGATGGGTGGTGCTAATATGTGTAAGATGGATATTACCCTTAAGCGTCTAATGACTATGCGTGAAGATGGATTGTTGGTAGGTAAGAACTGGATGCACTTCTTGGGTACTGCACAATTAGATTGGTCGTGTTATCTAACTTTAATTCAACGTCAGTTACGCAAACACATTAATCCAGAACTTACTATTAGCTTTGACTGTGCAAGTCCGTTTATTGCTACTGCTCACGGACTTGTCTATACCAATGCACAACATACTAACAAACGTTGGTCGGTAATCATGGATAAAGCACCGGACAATAAAGCACTTTCAGGAAGTGATATTCCGTTTCCATTCGAATCAGAGTTTGGTCGTAGATTGACAATGGAAGATATTGCCTACTACGATTTAGGCAATCGTAAAACTGATGCAGAATTAGGCGGTGTTAAATTTGATCACTTAAATCCAGAACACTACCACACTGCACCTAAACTTAACAAACTAGGCAAGATTCCAAACAAAACAAGTTGGGATAGTTTTGCTTATGCTCTAATGATGGGTCATAACGTTGAATGCCATATTGTTGCTGTACAACGTGCTCAACAGTTAATGGACATCGAATGTGCTAGATTTACTCCAGACTGGCGCATGAAAGGCGTCGAAGGTAAGAAAGAGATCGAATATAGCGATTGGGTTCCTAACAGAATCTTGTACTTTGCTACATTTGTTGAAGAACTGTTTAACACTAAGTCTAAAGCAGAAGCTTTCCAACTTATTGAAGACGCTAAACAATTCTTAAAGACCTTAGAAGGATCTCGTCTACAAGGCGGACCTGCTCAAAACACATTTGGTAGTTTGTTCGACGTCGAAGAAGTCCGTCAAGATGAAATCGACTTTGCCAATCCAGATGATGACGAGCTACGTGCGTTAGAAGAAGATATCGTTAATAAGTAAGGAGTTTTTATGTACGAGAATAGAATTAAACATTTAGAAGAAGGGCATCGTGCGTTGAATAAACAAATCGATACCCTAGAACAAAATGGACTTTTTGAAGATTTAAAACTTGAAGATTTGAAGAAACAAAGGTTGCATTTAAAAGATGAAATCGCTATACTAAAGACTAAGCAACAAATTCACGATGAATTAGAACGCCGTAAGTTAATGAAAAACGAAGGAATGGAAGAGTAATATGTGCGGACAATGCGATAATAAAATCTGTAATCTTTGTAACAAAGAATATTCACCATCGTGTGATTATAGACAAGGTCGCTGTCCACACCATCCTGTTCCGTACACCGAATATCAGGCTCGCTTCCTTAATCTAATTAATACAATTAAAAGTTGGTTCAAGAAATGAAACGTGATTACGCCCAAGGCGAACACAATAACGTTACCTTTTTTACAGGTATCGAAGTAGAACATACACCTGCATACGGCAAGTTTACCTTGTTTGTAACAGGAGTTCATACACCTGCCGATGTGCATTGGGCATTTGACAATCACCCCGAAGGTATTGAACATATCTTCTTTGGTGCTAATCACAGTTTTAATCCACAAACTTCAGATGAATGGAGAGCGTGGGAAGATATGATTACACACTTCTTAGATCTAGGTGTAATGTGCAGCCTAGATATTCCGTTAAGCGCAGTTGAAGAATTTAATGACGGTCCATTGAATGACTACGGACATTTCATTCCTCAAATCCGCGTACCTATTCCTTACATCAAATTGTGGAACTATAACACAATGATTAAAATCGATGACAAGGATTTCAAAGCAACCAACCCAGGCGTGTGGTCACATAGTTTACACGATTTAAAAGATCGTACAAAGTTCACTCCTTGGACTGCGTACACAAACGATAAAATTATCAAATGAAAAAACTGTTCTTATGGTTAGGACGTAAGATTAATCGGGCTCAGGAAGAGGCTGAAGAATCTATGTACATAAATCAAGCAACAATCTCTTCACCGAGAATACGTCATCACGATGGTATTGATGCCCACGGATTTAATCTTAAGGTATATAAAGCTCGAGGTGGTACAGTTATTGAAACTAGTTTGTATGATCGCAAACGTGACGAAAGCCACACAGCACTGTATGTAATTACAGACGATAAAGATATGGGCGAAGAAATTGGCAAAATTATTACAATGGAGAATTTAAAAGCATGAACACGCTACACGAAAGCCTAAAGGTTAAAGAAATTGTAGTTAAAGAATCTGAAGGATTTAGACTGACTATCCGTGCATGGGAAATCTTAAGTCCAAAAGGTTTATATAATTACGACTTTGTTCAAGATGCACTTGACGAAGAGGGTAAAGTAAAGTATACTAGTACATATAATTTCCACATGACAAAAGACGAAGTAAAAAAGTTGTGTGAAGGACTACTAGAAGTATGACATCTATCAGACAAGATTTACGCCCTAACAAAATGATTTGGGTACAGTTCCGAAAGGAAGGTATTCACAAATATCCAGCAGCACTAACAGATCCAGCACTAGCAACAGGAGATGAATATGATGTATCGTTTTTGGGTTATCCCCATCGTCACATTTTTCATTTCAGGGTGTGGATCAGTGTGCAACACAATGACCGCGACATTGAGTTCATCCAATTCAAACGATGGCTTGAGTCACTGTATAATGGTCAAGGTTCCACTCTAAGCCTTGACTATAAAAGTTGTGAGATGATGTCAGACGAACTATATGACATTGTCAAACAAAAGTATCCAAGCCGAGAGGTTTGGATTGAAGTCTCCGAAGATGGAGAAAATGGCTCTTTTATCAAATATTAATAAGGAAATAACACAATGGCCAAGAACTACAAAGACTACGACTACTTCAACAATCGTCCGGATGTCGTACGAATCTTTGACGATCTCGAAGCGTTCCATAACTTTTGTCGCTTTGAGCTTCGTGAGTTTAACCCAGCGGAACTTTACAAGAAGGATGCGCCTAACTACGGTGCGTACCTAGCAAGTAAGCGTCCGCGCCGTCCATATCAAGGAAAGAATCCTCGTTGGGGCAATAACGACAATCGTCGGAGTTATTAATATGAGTAGGGTTTTCCTAATCGACTTAGAAGCTGTGGAAACACGGTACACGGGCGAGTGGAAAACCCACTTTCCCGCTATACTTAAAAAGGCAGGTCACGATGTTCAAATTATCTCTGGCCCTACGGATATTCCTAGTGCTACCACTCCAGGCGCTTTTCTTAATTTTGGTGGTACCAATGTATATAAGTCTTCACAGGTTGAGCAGCTGGGCCGTTTATTTTGTAACGGATCCATTCATTCCGGTGATCACTTTATCTTTGCTGACGCTTGGCACCCTGGTATCATAAATTTAAAGTACATGAGCGAGCTTCTTAATATTCCTATTAAGATTCACGCATTATGGCATGCTGGCAGTTATGACCCACAAGACTTCTTAGGTCGTCTCATTGGTAATGCAGCATGGGTTAGACACGCTGAAAAGAGTTTCTTCCACGCTATCGATCACAACTATTTTGCTACTAGTTTTCATATAGACATGTTTGTTGACACTCTCTTAGAAAACGGACTTAAGAGCGAAAACCCCTGGGCCGCTGAAGACAAAGCATCTTTGCTTATGTCTAAGAAGATTGTAAAATCTGGTTGGCCTATGGAGTATATGGTTGATACACTGTCTATGTATAAAGGAATGGATAAGAAAGATCTTATTTTATTCCCTCATAGAATTGCTCCAGAGAAGCAGGTTGAAATCTTCCGCGATTTAAAAGAACACTTGCCTCAATATGAATTTGTTGTTTGTCAGGATCAATACTTAACAAAGAACGAATATCATAATTTGCTAGGCGAAGCTAAGTTAGTGTTTAGTGCAAACTTACAAGAAACATTAGGTATTAGTTGGTACGAAGGCGCAATTGTAGATGCTATTCCAATGGTGCCCGATAGACTAAGCTACAGCGAAATGGCGTTTGATACGTTTAAGTATCCGAGCGAGTGGACCGAATCGTTTGAAGCATACGAATCACATCGTCCAGAACTGTGCGGCAAAATTATTCAGTACATGGATAATTACGAAAAGTTCTTACCAGGCCTAAATAAACAGGTAGATGCTTTAACAGATTACTATTTCAGTTGTGATAACTTGTTGAAGAATTTATAATAATTACTATGTCATCCACGACATAAACTCGGAGAATTAGAAATTGACAGATAGTAAAAAATTAGTAGAAGAAGCACCGTATCATCCTGGATACGAAGATGCCGCAGTTAATCCTAACGAAAGCGGACGCCCACTTAGTGTAGTTTTACGTGAGAAGATGAAGCGTGATAATAAACGATTTTGGGCAGGA
>ERZ1034361.32-NODE-32-length-98974-cov-7.443209_pt1 | contig 98974 bp, 100 predicted proteins | sample MGYA00520617_ERZ1034361 | MGnify/ENA primary metagenome ERZ1034361 (study PRJEB33736, sample SAMEA104284507) | Azolla filiculoides | biome: Urban; feature: Water surface; material: Ditch water | place: Netherlands | collected 2015-10-28 | depth 0-0.1 m ... | reverse complement strand
CTCGCCACCAGACCGAAGTCCGTGCTGCCGTTCGACTTGCATGTGTAAAGCATTCCGCCAGCGTTCAATCTGAGCCAGGATCAAACTCTTCAGTTTAATTCCTAACTATTACTTGTGACCCCAATAAAGGGGTCGGTATGTCGCTTTTGCTTTATTTCTCAAATGAATCTTAGGTTGTCGACAATAACTATAAATAGCTATCGTTTCTTACAAAGTTTCATTCAAGGTATAAGCACTTGTATCTTGAGTGTTCATTGATCACTAAAAGTGTCAATGTAACTAACCAGCTACAAGCACTCACACCTATCGATTGTTCAGTTTTTTAAAGAGCAGGTACTTCTTTTTACACTTCACTAACACCGTAACTTGCGCTACAACGTTAGCAACGAGAGGGGCGCATTATACAGACCTGGTATTTCTGGTCAAGTGCTAAACAGTAATTTTTTGCTACTATTTATTACGCTGCCCGCTCCGTATTTCAAGCGAAGGCCGCATTCTACAGAACAAAAAAATGCGGTCAATAGCTATATCGCAATATTTACAAAGTAATTACATTTTTATTAATTAATTGTGACGCGAGCAAACTTACGCTTACCCACTTGCGCTACAAATTGACTGCCGCGATTGAGTTGATGCGCTTTGTCAGCAACTTTCTCACCGTCTATTTTGACGCCACCTTGCTCTATGGCGCGCATGGCTTCTGATGTGCTGGCAACCAGCCCAGCTTGTTTAAGCAATTGGGGAACAGAAATACTGTCTTGCTCAATTGAAATAGTAACTTCAGGGACATCATCTGGAATGCCCCCTTTAGAACGCAATTCAAAATCACGTAAAGCTTCTTCTGCCGCATCTTGATTATGGAAGCGCGCAACAATTTCTTGAGCAAAACGGACTTTTGTATTTCTAGGATTTTGCCCAGCAGCAATTTCTTGCTTCCATCTAGCGATGGTTTCTAATGATTCAAAAGACAACAATTCAATATAACGCCACATCAATTCATCAGAAATTGACATGATTTTACTGAAGATGACATTTGCAGGCTCTGCTACACCAATATAATTACCCAGGGATTTAGACATTTTATTAACACCGTCCAAACCCTCAAGCAGAGGCATTGTTAAAACGCATTGCTGACTTTGGCCAGCTTGCTTCTGCAATTCACGTCCCATTAACAGGTTAAATTTTTGATCAGTGCCGCCAATTTCAACATCTGCTTTTAATGCAACAGAATCGTACCCTTGTAATAAAGGATATAAAAACTCATGGATTGCAATCGGCTGATTATTTTTATAGCGCTTACTAAAGTCGTCGCGTTCTAGCATACGAGCAACTGTATGGCTCGCAGCCAACTTCAACATACCCGCAGCACCCAGCTCGTTTAACCAGGTCGAATTGAAAACAACCTCTGTTTGCTCAGGCTTTAAAATTTTGAAAACTTGCGAAGCGTAAGACTTCGCATTTTCCTGAACTTGTTCTGCAGTCAATGGTGGGCGAGTTGCACTCTTGCCAGTCGGATCACCTATCATGCCCGTGAAGTCGCCGATCAAAAAAAGTACTTGATGGCCAAGCTCTTGAAATTGTCTGAGCTTATTTAATAAGACGGTATGTCCTAAATGCAAATCAGGAGCAGTTGGATCAAAGCCAGCTTTAACTCTTAAAGGTTTGCCGGTTTTTAATTTTTCAACCAACTCACTTTCAATGAGCAGCTCGTCACTACCACGCTTAATTAACGCCAAACTATCTTGTATTGATGTCATTACCAAAGGCCTATTATTACCAGGAGTGTCAAAACTTCACCGCATATAGCTTTTCTGTTAGCATTCCTTCAAATAATTAAGTATTTAGAAGGAATAACGGTGCGTTTTAATCAACCCAATAATCAAGAAATTTATAAAGGGAGCATTTTAACGCAAAATTCCTCAATTCACCTGTCACTCAATTTATTGCTCATCACGAGCACCATTCATTCAAAGACAATTTAAGCATGACAAGCGTACAAAACAATTCTGGCTTGTTTATTGGCCTGATGTCTGGCACTAGCCTTGATGGTGCAGATGCGGCATTAACTGAATTTAATACTTCTCCAGAAGGTACATTAATTTGCAGAACCATTGCATCACATTCCGTACCTTTTGATGACGCACTTAGACAATCCCTAATTGACCTTCATCATAGTGGGCACGATGAACTTGAACGTACAGCACTTATCAGCAATCAACTCGCGAGCATTTATGCTGAAGGGGTCGAAGGCTTAATCCAAAAAACTAAGGTTGCAAAAAAAGATATCTTAGCTATTGGCTGCCACGGGCAAACTATTCGCCATAGGCCGGAGCTAGGTTTCACCTTACAAATAGGCAATGCGGCTTTATTGGCAGAGTTAACTGACATCAGCGTAGTTTCAGATTTTCGCAGCCGTGATATCGCTGCAGGTGGCCAAGGTGCCCCTTTAGTACCGGCTTTTCATCAGGCAGTTTTTGGTGATTCAACACTTAACCGAATTATCATTAATATTGGTGGAATTGCTAATCTAAGTGTATTGCCAAGCCAAGGCCAAGTGATTGGATTTGATTCAGGGCCTGGCAACATGCTGATGGATGCTTGGGCTGAAGAACACATCAACCAACGCTATGATCACTCAGGGCAGTGGGCGATGACTGGCAAAGTCATTGATGAATTGTTATCAAAACTAACCAGCGAAGACTTTTTTAAACTCTCACCACCTAAAAGCACTGGCCGAGATTTATTCAGTTTGCCCTGGCTAAAGCAATATTTAAAACCAGAATATGCACCGCAAGATGTACAACGCACTTTGTTAGCATTTACTGCGGAAACAATTAGCAATGCGGTCAAAGAATACGGTCAAAATGTTGATGAAATATACTTATGTGGTGGTGGTGCTTACAATGACGCACTATTTGAGTGCTTGCGGCAATTGCTGCATCCTGTGAAAATTACGCTAACTGATGATTTGGGCATTAAAGTAGATTTGGTTGAAGCAGTTGCTTTTGCATGGCTGGCTCGCCAAACCTTGTTGAACGCGCCCGGCAACCTGCCCGATGTAACGGGTGCAAGAGGCCCGCGCGTACTAGGCGCAATTTATGCTAGGTAAATAGTGCCTTATTAATTTTAAGAATAAATAGATATGAACAAACCAACCAAAGTAACCCTTTCTTTCGATAACGGCAGTGAGCCAATCGAATTACCTATTCTTTCAGGTAATTTAGGCGTCGATGTGATTGATATTCGCACACTGGGTAAACACGGCGTATTTACTTACGACCCCGGCTTTTTATCGACAGCCTCATGTAGCTCAGACATCACCTTCATTGATGGTGAAAAAGGCTTACTTTACTATCGCGGCTATCCAATTGAACAACTTGCAACACATTGTGATTTCTTAGAAGTCTCTTATTTGTTGATGCATGGTGAATTGCCAACCGCTGAACAAAAAACCGCTTTCACAGACACTGTGCATCAACACACGATGTTGCATGACCAACTCACTAAAGTCTTTAGCGGCTTCAGACGTGATGCTCACCCAATGGCCGTGATGGTTGGTGTAGTGGGCTCAATGTCTGCTTTTTATGGAGAGTCTTCAGACATTCACGATCAAAAGATGCGTGAAATTACGGCCTATCGTTTATTAGCTAAGCTCCCAACAATTGCGGCATGGAGCTACAAATATAACGTTGGCGAGCCTTTTATGTATCCAAAAAATAAATTGGATTACGCAGCTAACTTTATGCACATGATGTTTGCAACACCTTGTGAAGAATATGTACCAAATCCAATTCTAGCGAAAGCATTTGAGCGTATTTTGATTTTGCATGCTGACCATGAGCAAAATGCATCAACCTCAACGGTTCGCTTGGCTGGTTCTAGCGGCGCTAACCCGTTCGCATGTATTTCTGCAGGCATAGCCTCACTTTGGGGCCCTGCACACGGTGGAGCAAACGAAGCTACCCTTAAAATGCTTGAAGAAATTGGCGATGTCAGCAGAATCGGTGAATTCATTAAGCGCGCGAAAGATAAATCCGATTCGTTCCGCCTAATGGGTTTTGGTCATCGCATTTACCGCAATATGGATCCTCGTGCTTCTATTATGCGTGAAACCTGCCATCAGGTATTAGATGAGCTTGGCTTAAATGATGACCCGATGTTCAAATTAGCATTAGCATTAGAAAAAATTGCGTTAGAAGACGAATACTTTGTTAGTCGCCGTTTATATCCAAACGTCGACTTCTATTCTGGCATCGTGATGCGTGCGATGGGCATTCCTAATTCAATGTTTACTGCGATCTTTGCAATGGCGAGAACTGCTGGGTGGGTTGCGCAGTGGAGTGAAATGATTTCCGATCCCGAAGGAAAAATTGGCCGCCCACGCCAACTTTATACTGGGCAAACCCGACGCGACTTCGTACCAATCAATCAACGCTAAAATAAAAAAGGCGCTTACAGCGCCTTTTTTATTTTGCTCAAACTATTAATTAAGCAGAGAACGAAGAACCACAACCACACGTTGTCGTAGCGTTTGGATTCTTAATCACAAATTGAGAACCTTGTAAGCTGTCTTGATAATCAATCTCAGCGCCCATCAAATATTGCAAGCTCATTGGATCAATGAGCAATGTCACTGAATCACGCTCAACTTGCGTGTCATCTTCATTCACTGTTTCTTCAAAAGTGAAGCCATATTGAAAACCAGAACAACCACCACCGCTTACGAATACTCGCAATTTCAAATCAGGTGAACCTTCTTCTTCAATCAATTCTTTTACTTTTTTTGCCGCATTATCTGTAAAGATAAGAGGGCTTGGCATTTCAGTCACTGCGTTCATTTTGGACTCCTTAATAATTACTTAATTCTTTTACCCAAATACTTGAGTTTATTGCTCTACTATATCAGAAAAGCTGCAGATTTAACTACGGTAACAAAGGCACCACATTCAAACCTGTCATTTCAGACAAACCAAACATAATATTCATATTCTGCACAGCTTGACCGGCTGCGCCTTTTACCAAGTTATCAATCACGGACAGAATTACAACTGTATCTCCGCCTTGCGGTTGATGAACGGCGATCCGACACTGATTTGAACCCCTCACTGAACGAGTTTCTGGATGGCTACCTTTAGGCAATACATCCACAAAATGTTCATTCAGATATCTATCTTCAAACAATTTTTGCAAATCAACCTGCTTTGTTAGCTTTGCATACAAAGTTGCGTGGATACCTCTGATCATTGGCAACAAGTGCGGCGTAAAAGTTAGACCAACTTGCTTATTCGCCATTGCAGTCAACCCTTGGCTGATTTCTGGCAAATGCCGATGTCCACCGACACCATAAGCTTTAAAATTATCACCAGCTTCCGCCAATAAGGCATGAACTTCAGCTTTCCGCCCAGCGCCACTAACGCCAGACTTCGCATCTGCTATCAGATAAGTGGGGTCAATTACACCAGCTTCAAGTAATGGCATAAAACCCAGTTGGACTGCTGTTGGATAACATCCAGGATTAGCAACCAATTTTGCTTTAGCAATCGCTGCTCGATTAATTTCCGGTAGACCATAAACCGCTTCGGACACTAACTCTGGGCATGCATGCGTCATGCCGTACCATTTTTCCCAAGTTGGAATATCTTTAATTCTAAAATCCGCCGCAAGGTCAATGACTCTAACACCCTTAGCAAGTAACTCTCTAGCTTGTTGCATGGCAATGCCGTTAGGTGTCGCAAAGAACACCAAGTCACAGCCACTTAAATCAACTTGAGCAGGATCTGAGAACTTAAGATTGACGTACCCGCGTAAACTAGGAAACATCTCGGCAACGGCCATTCCAGCTTCGCCACGCGAAGTAATTACACTCAACTCGACATTCGGGTGTATGGCTAACAACCTTAGCAATTCAACGCCGGTATAACCAGTGCCGCCAACGATTCCTACTTTGATTTTATCCATTTTAAAAACCATTCTTAAAATTCATTTGGCTATTCCAATAGCCATCAAACAGCATAGTAACAAAAAGCTGCGGCACAAAACAAAAAAGCCGCAATTACGCGGCTTTTTTTGCTGAACGCTAATAGATTAACGTTTAGAGAATTGTTTACGACGACGCGCTTTACGTAAACCAACTTTTTTACGTTCAACTTCACGAGCATCGCGAGTTACAAAACCAGCGTGTGATAAAGCACTCTTCAATGCTGCATCGTAATCGATCAAAGCACGAGTAATACCGTGACGAACTGCACCAGCTTGGCCAGACTCACCACCGCCTACTACGTTTACCATGATGTCGAAGCTAGATTCGTTGTTTGTCAAAGCAAGTGGTTGACGCAAAATCATACGTGAAGTTACACGTGAGAAATAAACGTCAGCAGGCTTGTCATTAACAATGATGTTGCCTTTACCAGTTTTCAAGAACACACGAGCTACTGAGCTTTTACGACGGCCAGTACCATAATTATATTTACCAATCATATCGATTCCTTAAGCTTGGCTTTTGATGACTAAAGGTTGTGGTTGTTGCGCCACGTGGTCATGTTTAGCGCCAGCGTATACTTTCATTTTGCGGAACATTGCATAGCCCAAAGGACCTTTTGGTAGCATGCCTTTAACAGCCTTTTCCAAAGCACGGCCTGGGAAACGCTCTTGCATTTTACCGAATGTCGTTGTTGAAATACCGCCTGGATAACCAGAGTGACGGTGGTACAACTTGTTCAAGTCTTTAGTACCAGTCACTTTGATCTTGTCGGCATTGATTACAACAATGTAATCGCCAGTATCAACGTGCGGTGTATAAATTGTTTTATGTTTGCCACGTAAACGGTGGGCAATCTCGCTAGCCAAACGGCCTAGCACTAAATCCGTAGCATCTACTACGAACCAGTCGCGCTTTACTTCGTGCGCTTTAGCTGAAAAGGTTTTCATTGGTAAGCCAATAATCACAAAAAAAATCAAGAGGCGGATTTTATGCCAGCCGGCACGGCCTTGTCAAACGGAATCTACGAATCTTTTATATTTTTATGCAAATAAATGACGACCTTACTCAATCAGGTAATTTGCAAAGATCCCTATAAAAATCACAGCACCCAGCCAATTGTTATGCAAAAAAGCTTTAAAGCAGTTTGCTGGCTGACGATTCCTGATTAATGAAAAATGGTAAATGGCTATGCCTAGTGCCACTATCAGGCCTATTGAGTAAGGCATTCCCAAATTAAGCAGACTGCCTACATAAGCGAGTAAAGCTAACATCACGCCGTAAAAAGTCATGATGGCAACGACCTCTAAACTTCCAAAAGTAATCGCTGAAGAATAAATTCCTATTTTCAAATCATCTGGACGATCAACCATTGCGTATTCTGTGTCATAGGCCAATGACCAAGCAACATTACCCAACAACATCAACCAAGCCACTAAGGGCACTTCGTTTTGCACGGCGGCAAAGGCCATAGGAATACCAAAACCAAAGGCAATTCCCAAATAAGCCTGAGGTAAGGCAAAAAAACGTTTAGTGTAAGGATAGCTAGCTGCAAGCAATAAAGCAGGAACAGACAATAAAATAGTCAGGCTATTTAAAAACAACACCAACCCAAAAGATACTAAACTCAGGGTCGTCGCTAAAACCAAAGCCTGCTTAACAGTCACTTCACCGGCGACTAAAGGCCGCTTTGCAGTGCGTGTGACATGTCCATCAAAATTCCGATCTGCCAAATCATTCATGATGCACCCCGCTGAACGCATCAATACCGTGCCCGCAATAAAAACAAATAGATTTAAATATGACGGATGCCCAGCCGAAGCAATCCAAAGCGCCCACAAGGTTGGCCACAATAACAACAAAATACCAATAGGCTTATCTATACGCATCAATCGTGCGTAAGCACTTAATCGCTGTTTATTGATGCACATCATTTATCCATACCCACTAAGTCAGGCTCTAATATATTAGGTAGAAACACTTCCGTCACCATAATGACATGCCGATTAAAAGCCGAATTCAACTGAAAAACCGAACGTCTTGCCCATAAAGTCAGAGGCGGGATTTCTAAATGTTTAATCGCTTGGCGATATAAGGCGTGTTGCCGATTAATTTTTTTATATTGAAGTGGCGTTCGGGTCACCTGCGGATCAGAAAACAAAGCAGCGCCCAAGGGCTTATTACCTAAACGACTCAAACCTAACCAAGCACCACGCATACTTTTATCTGGCAACACACTATGCGCAAAAACCAGAGGTTGCTCTTGATCGAGCAGCAAGACTTCACGCAATAAAGCTGATTGTTGCTGAGGAATCTTTAAAATTTTAGCTTCATCAATTTGAGGTTTAGTACGATTTAATCTTAAAGCGCGCACATTAAAATGCTTGCTTTTGGCTTGCAATCGCTGCGTTAAAGATCCACGGTCAATCAGCCAAGTGCGGTAAGCGCCACTGTGCATTGGCTGTTTTATCCAGCGCGTTCTGATATATAAGGATTGAGTGCGAATTTTCACGGTCGAATTATCGCATAGTCAGTAATAGCAATTGAAATACCCAAGACTTTAAACCTTAACCAACTCACCGCCGCGGCTGAGCCAACGATTTAAATGTTGTTGAGAAGCTTCGGGATACTTTGTTAATAAACGATCAGCCAAAGCCTGCGCTTTTTCAAGTAATTCAACATCACGTTCCAAATCGGCAATTTTAAGCATAGGTGTTCCACTTTGACGTATTCCTAGAAATTCTCCTGGCCCACGTAAATGCAAATCGGCTTGTGCAATTTCAAAACCATCTGAGCTTTCATAAATAATCTTCAATCTAGCACGCGCAGTTTCAGAAAGTGGCGATTGATAAATAAGGATACAAGCACTTTTAGCAGCCCCTCGTCCAACTCGGCCTCTCAATTGATGTAACTGACTCAAGCCCATGCGTTCTGCGTGCTCAATGACCATTAAACTAGCATTAGGTACATCCACACCAACTTCAATCACTGTCGTTGCAACTAAAAGCTGAATATCTCCCGCACTAAATTCAGCCATGACTGCTTGCTTCTCCGCAGACTTCATACGCCCATGAACCAAGCCAACACGCAAATCAGGAAAGGTTTCCTGTAAATGTTCATAAGTATCGAGTGCCGTTTGCAATTGCAACACTTCAGACTCTTCAATTAGCGGACACACCCAATAAGCTTGAGCACCTTGAGTGCAGGCCAGTCTGACGCGCTCAACAATTTCATCACGACGGCTATCTGACACTAACTTAGTACTAATCGGAGTGCGACCAGGTGGTAGCTGATCAATGACCGATACATCTAAATCAGCAAAATAGCTCATCGACAGAGTACGAGGGATCGGGGTCGCAGACATCATCAATTGATGCGGCGCACTCACTTCATCGCTTTGACCTTTTTGTCTCAAAGAGAGACGCTGCTCAACACCAAAACGATGTTGCTCATCAACCACGACTAAACCTAATTTCTTGAATTGCACTTGAGATTGAAATAAAGCATGCGTGCCAACAGCAAGTTGGGCTTCGCCACTCGCAATCATTTCCAATGATGATGCTCTATCTTTTTTACCTTGACTGCCAGAAAGCCAAGCCACTTGAATATTAAGCGGCGCCAGCCAATACAACATTTTTTTATAATGCTGCTCAGCCAAAATTTCTGTAGGCGCCATAATTGCTACTTGGTATCCGTTTTCAATCGCTTGCAACGCTGCAATTGTTGCTACGATAGTTTTCCCACTACCTACGTCACCTTGCAATAAACGCTGCATTGGATAAGGCCTGGTCAAATCCTCACTAATTTCTTTCACTACTCGTTGTTGCGCATCAGTCAAACCAAAAGGAAGTGTTTGCAAGAGTTGCGCAACTAAACTTTGTGAAGACTTTAATTGAGGCGCGCCTAGTTCGCGACGCTTTGCATAATGCTCACGCATTGAAAGTTGCTGCGCAAGCAACTCATCAAAAGCTAAGCGCTGCCAAGCAGGATTCGTTCGGTCTTCTAAAGTCTGTAAATTGATACTTGGCGGTGGATTATGCAAATACTGCAAACTCTTAGCAAAGCTTGGCATTGCATTTGGATAAATTTCCTGCGGCAAAATTTCCGAGAGATCGCCATTGTTGAGTGCCCATGTGACCCACTTGCGAATACTGGGCTGACTTAATCCAGCAGTGGTTGGGTAAACTGGTGTTAAGGTCTCTTTAACAGCGGTCGTTTCACGTACAGATCGGGTTTGAGGATGCACCATTTCATAACCGAAATATCCATGCCTCACCTCCCCTAAAGCACGGATGCGAGTGCCTTCTTTTAAAGCAGCAATTTGGCTAGGATAAAAATTCAAGAATCGCAAAAAGATATCGCCCGTGCCATCAGACAAACGAGCGATTAAAGATTTTCTAGGTTTATAGCTCACTTCAAGATGAATGATTTCACCTTCAACCTGCGCCTGCTCACCTAAACGCAATTCCCTGACTGTACTGATATGAGTTTCATCTACATAACGCAGAGGTAAATGCAGTAACAAACCCTGCACATCGCTAATACCAAGCTTATGCAAGCCCGAGGAAACGGGCTTGGCCATCCCTTTGATATCTGTGAGTTTAGTCAAACCTGAATTAAAAAATAAAGTCAGCCATTAAGCTGAAAGTTCAATCACACCATCGGCTTCTACTAGAGCGCCGCGCGGCAATGAAGCAACACCCACCGCTGCACGTGCTGGATATGGTGCCGTAAAATATTCAGCCATGATTGAATTAACCAAAGCAAAATTAGATAAATCTGTTAAGAAAACATTTAACTTAACAACATCTGCCAATGATCCACCTGAGGCTTCAGCCACTGCTTTTAAATTTGTGAACACGCGATGTACTTGCGCCTCAATACCTTCCACCATTTCCATCGAAGCTGGATCCAAACCAATTTGGCCTGACAAATAAACCGTTGATCCAACTTTAACTGCTTGTGAATATGTTCCGATTGCTTGAGGCGCACCGTTGGTATGAATAATTTGCTTGGTCATTTCTATTTCCTAATTACATTGTCAAAAATTAATAAATACTAATTACGATTAATCGCAGCTAATACATCTTGTTCGTTACTCGCTAAATGTGCATCTTTAGGTGGTAATACATCAGCCACTATTTCAAGTTTCTTCCATGTGGCATCTGGTGTTGTGCAATTCACTTTAGGAACAAATGCAGATTCTTCAACCAAGGTCATTTTATGAATATAACGTGGGCAATTTGGGAAAGTTTCGCGCACTTTAACACGCACAATCACGACTGATTCTGGCCAATGTTTAAGCAATTTATCGTTAGCAACAATACTTGCTTCGCCATTCACTCTTACTCGCGCTTGACGCTCAAAATCAATAAACAACAAACCAACTTGGCCATTCACCAGCACATTACCCGCTGACATAAACATGCCATTACCGTCATAAATTGGAAAAGCTAATGTAGTTTCATCCACAACTTTAACCAATCCTTTTTGACCACCTTTATATGAACAATTCGCCTGACCTTTATCATCCACAGTCGCTAAAAAGAACATATTTTGCGCTTCAATAAACTCAGCATCTGGTGGGGTAATTATCGCCTGAATAATTCCAGCCTGGAGACGATCAGCAAGTGGCCGTGTCTCAAATTCATCTTGCAACTGACGCTGCCCCTCATTGAAATAGTCAATCATGATGACTCCTTAAGTATTAATTTATTGGGCGCGTTGCTCTGCGCCAGAACCTTTGACACGATTAATACGAACCACTTCTGGGATACGTCGCAACTTACGCATTAACTCTGCTAAATGAACACGATTCTCAATCTGTACTGTAAACATAATATTGGTATAAGCACTATTATCAGACTCTTCCATACTAATGTGATCAATATTGGAATTTGCTTGGGCAATTTCAGCAGCAATTTTAGCCAACATCCCTGGTTTATTAGCAGTTGCCAACTTCAAATTCACTTTAAATAGACGTTTAGTATCTGGATCCCATTCCACATCCAACCACTTTTCAGGGTCGACTCTAAATTTACGAATCGATGGGCAGTCATGCGTATGAATCACTAAGCCTTTATCTTTATTAATAAAACCTAAAATCGGATCGCCAGGAATCGGACGACAACATTGAGCGAACTGAACGGCCATACCTTCTGAACCACGAATCGTAATGGTGCCGAGTGGTTTATTAGGTTGCTTAGCATGACGTTCCCCATGCTCTTCACCCATCGCCATGAGTTGATGGGCAACCATCACATTTAAACGTTTACCTAAACCAATATCAGTCAAAATTTCTTGTTTATTTTTAGCGCCATAATCACGCAATAATTTCTGCCATTGAGTGTCGCTAATTTTGCTTGCATCAGTATGCAGTGCGAGCAAAGCTTTGTTCAGCATGCGCTCTCCCAACTCAGCAGATTCATTTGAATGGAGAGATTTTAAGAAATGTCTAATGTGCGCACGCGCTTTACCTGAGACCACATAATTTAACCAAGCAGAATTAGGATGTGCATGTGCAGCGGTAATAATTTCTACATGATCACCATTACGTAATTCAGATCTTAATGGCGCTAATTCTTGGTTGATCTTAACTGCAACACAGCGATTCCCAATATCGGTATGCACAGCATATGCAAAGTCGACAGCCGTCGCTCCTTTTGGCAATGCAAGAATCTTACCTTTAGGCGTAAATACATAAACCTCATCAGGGAATAAATCAACTTTGAGATGCTCTAAGAACTCTAGTGAGTCGGCACTCTCAGATTGAATTTCAAGCAGACGTTGTAACCATTGATGCGTTTGCTGTTGCATCGCCGTGAAATGCGCATCCGTGGTTTTATATAACCAATGGGCAGCAACACCTGCATCTGCAATATTGTGCATTTCTTGACTACGAATTTGGATTTCAATTGGCGTACCAAAAGGACCAAATAAAGTCGTGTGTAATGACTGATAGCCATTCGCTTTTGGAATAGCGATATAGTCTTTAAATTTACCAGGAATAGGTTTATACAAACCATGCAACACACCCAAAGCAGCGTAGCAAGCAGGCAAATCTTTAACGACGACACGGAAACCGTAGATGTCATAAATTTGTGAAAAAGCGATGGTTTTACCCGTCATCTTTTTATAAATACTGTAGAGATGCTTTTCGCGACCGTAAACTTCAGCATCGATTTTCATCTCCGCCAATCGATCTTTAACGGCATCTAGAATCTTACCGACGACTTCTTTACGATTACCGCGTGCGGCTAAAATCGCTTTAGACAAAACCCCATATCGCATCGGATAATGATTTTTGAAACTTAAGTCTTCTAGCTCTTGGTAAATTTCGTTCAACCCTAAACGATTCGCAATCGGCGCGTAAATTTCTAGAGTTTCGCGTGCGATACGACGTCGCTTTTCTGGCTTCATCACATCTAAGGTTTGCATATTATGCAAACGATCAGCCAATTTCACCAAAATAACGCGAACATCTTGCGACATTGCTAACAACATTTTTCGGAAGTTTTCGGCTTGTGCTTCTGTCGCACTCTGGAATTCAATTTTATCTAACTTAGATAATCCGTCGACAAGCTCAGCCACTTGAGCGCCAAACTTCTCAGCGACTTGTTCTTTAGTAATACCGGTGTCTTCTACAACATCGTGCAATAAGGCTGCAATGATGGTGGGCGTATCAAGATGGAGGCGTGACAGAATAATGGCAACAGAGACCGGATGCGTAATGTATGGCTCACCACTTTTACGCATCTGTCCACGATGAGCGGCTTCACCAAAACGGTAAGCCTCCCAAATCTGTTCAATGTCTTGCTGTTTGAGATAATGCTTAAGACTTAATGTAAGCTGCGAGTCTTCAGTATCCGCAGGTAATAAAGGTGCTGGTGGATTTAGAGAATCCGACGGCCGTTTTCCGGCATGATGATTTGAATTGCTAAGATGTCGATCACTTTGCATATCACGCTATCTAACAGAGCCGTCTCCAAGTAAATTTAACTTGCTGAATTAAGCTTGACCGCGGTTCAACATTTCCAAGCCAATTTGGCCAGCAGCAATTTCGCGCAATGCCAATACTGTTGGTTTGTCTTTATGACCATGCGTTGTCACTAATGGCTCAGAACCATTAGCTAATTGACGGGCACGATAAGCGGCTACTAAAGTTAATTCAAAGCGGTTAGGGATTTTTTCTAGACAATCATCAACAGTCATTCTAGCCATGGTGTTACTCCTGAAATTTATTGAAAATTAAATTAGACCTTTAAGCAAAGTCGCATGACGCGCTAATTGCTTTTCACGCTTGAGGCGCTGGGTACGAACAATGGCGTTCAGATCTTCTAACGCCACTTCAAATTTATCGTTAATTGTAACATAGTCGAACTCACCTACGTGGCTCATCTCGTCTTTAGCGGCAGCCAATCGCTTAGCAATCACTTCATCGCTATCCTGACCTCGGCCACGCAAACGAGATTCCAACTCCTGCATTGATGGCGGCAAGATAAAAATACTAATTGCTTCAGGATACAACTGACGAACTTGCGCAGCACCTTGCCAATCAATTTCCAAAATCAAATCTTGCCCAGCGGCCAACACTTCATTCACACAAGTTTTAGAAGTGCCGTATCTAGCGCCATGAACATGTGCGCTTTCCAAAAAATCATTTTCATCTAACATTTTCAAAAAGCTCGCTTCATCCACAAAGTGATAATGCTCACCATTCACCTCACCAACACGTGGCTGACGAGTAGTATAAGAAACTGAAAGCTGAATTTGAGCATCTTGCTGCAACAAGGCTCTAACTAAACTCGTTTTTCCAGCACCTGAAGCTGCTGTGATAATAAATAAATTACCTAATGACATCATGTCACGCCCTTTAATTACTCTATGTTTTGAATTTGCTCGCGCATTTGCTCGATTAAAACTTTCAAGCCCATAGACACTTGCGACACTTCAGTTGAAACAGATTTGGAGCCCAAAGTATTCGCTTCTCGGTTAAGCTCTTGCATCAAGAAATCTAAGCGTTTACCCGCCGCTTGATCAGCATCCAAGATGCGCTTTACTTCACTCACATGCGCAGTCAATCTTGTTAGCTCTTCATCCACATCGATACGTTGTGCAAATAAAACCAGCTCTTGGCGAACACGATCTTCGTCTACACTTTTTAATGCTTCTTGTAATTTAGCTGTGAGTCGCTCTTGATAAACCTTGATTTGGAGAGGCAATAAAGGCTTAACTGTTGCAACCATTTTTTCAGCTTCATCGAGCCGCTCAAGAATCAGGGCTTTCATTTTGGAACCTTCACGAGCACGCGAAGCTGTCATGTCTTCCAAAATTTGATTAAGACTATTTTTAATTTCTTCAGCCAAAGCTGCAGTATCAGTATCTGGATTTTGAACGACACCTGGCCAATGTAAAATTTCAGAAACTGTTAATGCTTGGCTATCAGGAAAACGCTTTTGAATTTGATTTGCCACCACAGATAGCTGCGCCAATACTTTTTCATCGACCGCCAAAGCCTTATCTGCACTTCCACGTTGCATTAGACTCATACGGCACTCAACTTTACCGCGCCCTAATTTTGCAGAAATCATTTCTCGAACTAAAGGCTCAAAGCTACGTAAATGCTCATCAAGCTTCATGTGCAACTCTAAATAGCGATGGTTGACCGAGCGTAACTCGACCACTAAAACACCATTTGCCACTTGCCGCTCGAGTGAGGCAAAACCTGTCATGCTATAAATCATTGCGTATATTTCCTTTTAAGAGCTTAGATGTTACCAAATCTCATCTTATTCTGGGATGAATAACAAGATATTTAATCTTGCTATCGAATTTATCAAATTTATAATCATTGACATTAAAATTAGCTAGCTGGTTTAATAACCATAATATTAACAAGGGGGTCACATGAGTAATCTTGAATCACTAGTCGCAATTATTGCGATTGTTTTATTTTTTTATACTTTAATTGGCAGCTTATTAACTGCATTTCTCCAAAAATTAGGCTTTAGATTTATTGTTGGCTTGTCTAAAGAAGAAGCGCCTGGGTTTTTTAAACTATATTTAATCCAAATCCTAACAACACTTGTTATTGCAGGCTTGGTTTATCTCCTTTTTACAACAGGACTATTTCTCTCACCTGTTTTCGCTAAAATTTACTTTACGGCCTTCGGAATAAGCCCTGTAGGTATTTTGGCTTCATTAAGTGCACAGTATTTACTAGATATCGCAATTTATGTATCGATTGCTGCACTGCTTACAAAAGCTTTAGCTAAGAAATCATTTGTTTCTTCAATTCAATCTCAGATTATTACTATCATTCTACTAATCTTAATATGGGTAACAAGCCTTGCTTTGGCAGGGTCTGTAATATTTGAGAAGCTTAATACATTTAACTTAATTCCTAGCGAACAGGCAAGTTCAGTTGAGCTACCAAGTGCACCTGCTAAAAGCGAAAAAAGTCATTACGGTAAAGCATTAGACGAATACGAAAAAATGATTAGTTCTTTTGAAGCCGCAGCGGAAAGCGAGCATCTATGTCAATCAGACATGATGAACATGACCTTACAAATGATTCCTCAACTTGGAGCCATGAGTGAAGAATTTGAAAAAATGAAAGGCGGCGGCAATGACATTGATCAAGCAGATGTTGCAAGATATCTAAGCTTAATTAATCGATTCAATAAAGCAACCATCGAAATGAATACAAAAACTCCCGATCCAACTTGCTAAGTTAATCGTTCAATAAAAAAGGACTGCATGCAGTCCTTTTTTATTTTTGATATGGATAAATAGCTAAGCAATCTATGCTTAGGAATAAATAACACAGGTGGTTTAGGATCGATATTTTGTCCGTATAATGCTTGCTTTAAGTAAGAACACAATTTTAGGAAAACAATATGTCTGCCAATATTTCACGTCCGAGCGGCCGCACAGCTAATCAATTAAGAACTGTAGAAATCATTCGCAATTACACCAAACATGCTGAAGGCAGTGTGCTGATTAAATTTGGTGACACGCATGTACTTTGCACAGCAAGTGTAGATGAAAAAGTACCAGGGTTTTTAAAAGGTAAAGGGCAAGGTTGGGTCACAGCAGAATATGGCATGTTGCCAAGATCAACTGGCAGCCGTATGGATAGAGAAGCTGCACGAGGTAAACAATCTGGTCGTACTCAAGAAATTCAACGTTTAATTGGCCGTAGCTTACGTGCAATTATTGATTTAGAAAAATTAGGCGAGCGTAGCATTCAAATCGACTGTGATGTGATTCAAGCCGATGGTGGCACGCGCACAGCAAGCATTACAGGCGCTTATGTTGCGCTACAAGATGCCATTGACCATCTTATTTCAAAAAAATTAATCTCAGAAAGCCCATTAAAGGATTCCGTTGCCGCTATTTCTGTTGGCGTATACAAAGGCATGCCAGTGCTAGATTTAGATTACATTGAAGATTCAGATTGCGACACCGATATGAATGTCGTAATGACTGGCAAAGGTGGTTTTGTAGAAATTCAAGGCACGGCAGAAGGCGAGCCCTTCAGCACAAATGAAATGAATGCGATGTTGGCGCTTGCAAGCCAAGGAATTAGTGAATTAGTCACAAAACAAAAACAAGCTTTAGGTACTTAATTAATGCAACTTCCTTTTAACAAACTGGTGATTGCCTCAGGAAACACAGGGAAGATCCGTGAGCTTGAGCATTTGCTTAAGCCTCTTCATCTGGAAATTATTCCGCAAGCTGCATTAGATGTTCCTGAAGCCGAGGAGCCTTACGTAACCTTTATTGAAAATGCCTTAGCAAAAGCAAGACATGCCAGTCAACATACAGGCCTACCTGCGATTGCAGACGACTCAGGATTATGTGTCGATGCATTAAAAGGTGCGCCAGGTGTGATATCAGCTCGTTACGCATGTGAAGATGCAAGCACACCAAAATCGGATGCTCGGAATAACGCAAAGTTATTACAAGTGATGGCCGATGAGAAAAACCGTCATGCGCATTTTTATTGTGTCATCGTTTTAGTCCGTCATGCAGATGATCCTGAACCAATTATTGCTGAAGGAGTTTGGACTGGAGAGATTTTGACCGAACTAAAAGGGAATGATGGATTCGGCTACGATCCATTATTCATGGATGCAAAAACTGGCAAAACCGTTGCTGAGCTTCCGCTTGATATTAAAAGTCGCATTAGCCACCGCGGTCACGCAATGGCAAAGCTACTTCAAAAGTTAGAAAGGCTGGCAGTATGAGCGGCGAAAAATCTACTTGGCCTAAATGGGTGCGTGATGACAATAGCGTGGTCTCTTGCACTGAAAAAGTAAAAGTCATGACCGAAAATTTCGATGAGCTTAAACAAATTGCTCAAGATGCTCTTGAGGACGGTTTGCTGATGGAAGTATCAGAAACGCAAATGCGCAAAGCCTTGCATCAACTCGTTGATGATTTAATTAATCCATACAATAAATGATTCCTATCATCCCGATTGATAGCAACACGCCAAATCCACATGCACCGCTCACTGGCGAAAATACTATTTCAGGACTTAAAAACCCACCGCCACTTGCACTCTATATTCATATTCCTTGGTGTGTGCGCAAATGTCCTTATTGTGACTTTAACTCCCACGAAAATAAGCTTAACATTCCTGAAAATGCTTATGTTGATGCATTAATTGCCGATTTAGAGCAAGCAACCCCTTTGGTATGGGGTAGAAAAATCAGTAGCGTGTTCTTCGGTGGCGGCACACCTAGCCTATTTTCTGCAGAAGCAATTGATAAAATTTTAAGTCATGTGCGCATGCTCACACCGCTTGAATACGATGCGGAAGTGACGCTGGAGGCTAATCCAGGAACAGTGGATGCAGGTCACTTTGCAGGTTACAAAGCAGCTGGTGTCACTCGCCTATCCATCGGCATTCAAAGCTTTAACAATCAATACTTAAATGCACTGGGTCGCATTCATGATGAAGGTGAAGCCATGGCTGCAGCAGAGTTGGCGATGGCAACCTTTGACCAGGTCAACCTAGATGTTATGTATGCGCTTCCCAACCAAACATTAGAAGATGCATTACAAGACGCAAAACGTGCATGCGCACTTAATCCAAGCCATCTTTCTTTTTACCACTTAACACTAGAACCCAACACACCGTTTCACCGGACACCGCCTAGCTTACCGGATGATGATACAAGTGCGGTTATGCAAGAAAAAATTGAAGTTATTTTGAAAGAGCATGGCTTTGATCACTATGAAACTTCTGGCTTTGCCAAACCAGGAAAACAATGTCGGCATAACCTCAACTACTGGACATTTGGTGATTACCTAGGCATCGGTGCTGGCGCACACAGCAAACTTAGTTTTCACGATAAGATTATTAGGCAAACACGCCATAAACATCCGAATCGCTACTTAGAAAATGCTGTTAAAGGTGAGGCAGTAGATAACGAGTGGTCTATTCCACGTGAAGAACTCGGGTTTGAATTTATGATGAATGCGCTTCGCTTAACGGGGGGCTTTGACTTAAGCCTATTTGAACAACGCACCGGCCTTAATCGCAGTGCAATAAGCAAACAACTCAACCAAGCAGAAAAAAAGGGACTGCTTACGCAATCCCTTAATGACCAACACCAAGTCATGATTGAGCCCACTATAATGGGGCAAAGATTCTTGAACGAACTTTTACAAATATTTCTCAACTGAGACTCATTGCTCTAATTCAACCATCACTTCATTGCGTCTGAAAAAAGGTAAGGTCCAAGGCGGATTATAGCGAGCCAGCTCAGGCCGGCCCTTTGCTTTCAAATGTTTTTTTGTCAGCCAATCAGATAATGAAGTAAATTTATCCTGAAATTTACTTTCCGTCGCAATTCCCGAAAATTGATGAACTGCGATTTTTTTTCCATCAAGCTCTCTAATATTTACCTGTGGATTATTAGGTTTAGGTAGTGTGGTTAAGGTGTATTTCTCTGGCATGATAAAGTAAACTCTCCAGCCTTTATCTTCTTCTGCAACACTCACTGGAGCAGTCATCGCAATTTTTTCCGGGTGTTCTTCTATGATGACGGGAGCAGTCATACTGATTTTCTCAGCGTTCCCAGATGTTGTTTTGTTGTTACCAAAAATATAATCCGCGATCAGTCTAAATCCCTTGCTTGAAGCTTCACTCATGTTTCCTTCAACAAATACTTCAGCAATAATTTTTGATCGATATTCTCTTATTTCAAACTGACCCTCTTGCTCAATTAATTTAAATTTTGGTTCTTCAGTGGCCATGGCTGTTTTTGAAACAATCAAAAAGATTAATAATATGAAATAAGACGAACGCATTTAAGAAAGTGAAACTTTGAAAGGATTGAATATCCGATAAACAAGCGCAGAGAATAAAAACTCCCCCGTGACAAGAGCTGCCATGATGAGGACATAATATTCAGGGTAAATTAAATGCATTTATATCTTAGGAGATCTTCTATTTTCAGGTTTGACTAAAAGCATATGCACATCGCCTAATGCACGCTCTTCAAATCCACCTTCACAGTAGCATAAATAAAAATCCCACATACGAATAAATGTTTCTGGATAACCCATTCCTCTAATTGCATCAATGTGTTCAAAAAAGTTATCACGCCATTTGGCGAGTGTTGTCGCATAATGGGGACCAATATCTTCCAAATTAAATAAACGCAAATCGGTAGATTTTGTGATGCTATTAAGCATGGCCGTCACAGAGGGAATGCAGCTGCCTGGGAAAATATAACGCTGAATAAAATCTACAGATTTAAGTGCAGAAGCGTAACGTTGATCCGCAATCGTAATTGCTTGCAATAACATCATGCCACTAGGCTTTAATAAACGACCACATTGCGCAAAGTATGTGTCATAAAACTGGTGACCAATAGCCTCTATCATTTCGATAGATACTAACTTGTCATAAGTGCCTGTAAGGTCGCGATAATCAGAGAGTAACACTTCTATTTTATCTTCTAGCCCTGCTGCCTTAATACGCTCAATCGCTAACAAATATTGCTGTTGTGAGATGGTGGTGGTAGTGATTTTGCAGCCGTAGTTTTTAGCTGCATATATAGCAAAGCCACCCCAGCCAGTCCCTATTTCCAATACATGATCATGTTTCTTAAGATCTAATTTTTTACAAATACTTTTAAGTTTTGCAAGAGAGGCATCTTCTAAAGATTGTTTTGAATTTTCAAAAATTGCTGATGAATACATCATCGTTGGATCAAGCATTAATTTAAAAAAGTCATTACCTAAATCATAATGCGCTGCAATATTGCGGCGACTACCAGCCTGGGTATTTTTATTAACGATATGTAACCACTTTTGAATGGGGCTAGTTAGACGAGCAAAGCTGCTCTCAATCGTATCCAGCAGTGATTGATTTCTAACCATCAAACGAATGAGGTCAGTGAGATTTTCGCAATCAAAGTAACCTTGCATGTAGGCCTCACCGGCACCAATTGATCCGCCAAAAACCACTTCACCATAGAACTGACTATTCTTTACTTCAAGTACAACATGAATATCATCGAGTGCTGATAACTGTTGTGGACTACCAAATTTAACTTCAGTGTTTACATCAGAGGTATTGTCGATAATGGTAATGGTGCCATGTGCTAAATTGGCCAAACGCTTAAACAAAATTTGCTTAGCTAAGCGATCTAAACGTCTTGGCTTAGGCGTAAACTTTCCAATTAAGGCAATCTCTTTAGTATTTTTTTCAGACATGATAATTAACTATTAATATGGGTTAAGGGTGTGAAATAAATGGTACTCGTTTTAGCCATAACTTAAGTGCTTGCCAATAAATAGCGAAGATGATTTTTAGCGTCATAAACGGAAACGTAAGTAACACTTTTAAAAGATTACTATGGCTGATCTCAACACGCTTTAAGATCATTGTTGCCTCAAAATGTTTCACCTTATTTTTCAAATTTTCCATATGCACAATCAACTGTTCATTGGGAAATTGGAATTGCCAATCGTAATTCATCTCCATCGGCATAAAAGGTGAGACATGAAAGCTTTTTTCAAATTCAAAACGGTAAGGCGTATTTTTTTGCGCGCAATCGAGGACATAGCTATGTCGCTCACCCCATGGAGTATTAGTGATTTCCGCCACAATAAATTCGAGCACTTTACCTTGCTGGTCAAAGCAATAATAGAAACTTACAGGATTAAATATAAAACCAAAATAACGTAAATGGGTAAGAATGCGAATTGGTCCTTGGCATGTCTTACCAGTATCTTTTTTAATTAAATTTCTAATCGTAAGATCTAAATCAGTAGCCTCTCCATCCGCATAATCTTTTCTAAAAAAACTTGCGATATTCCATTTCTGCCAAGACCAAGACCAATAAGGTTTAAACAAAGTAGGAAGTTCTTTAAGATCTAAATACATCATGAAAAGTGGATATTTAAACCCATGAAAAACGGGAGCATAACGCTTATGGGTAACATGGCCTGCGTATATGCAACTTTCAAGCTTTTGCATTAATGCCTTGCCTTAGTTTGTGCATCTTCAAAATGTTGTAAAGCAGCAAGCGCACTTGCAACACCATCCTCATGAAAACCATTGCGCCAATATGCTCCTGCGTAAGCAGTTTTATTCACGCCGCTGATGACGGCATGTTTTGATTGAGCATCAATACCCTCAGCAGTAAATACAGGATGGGTGTAATTTAAAGTTTTAATAATCTTAGTAGGATCAATATTGGCAGTGTGATTAAGCGTTACTAAAAAAGGTTCTGGTGAATCCAAAGACTGCAAAATGTTCATGTTGTAAGTGACAGCAGCAAGACCTAAAGGCTTTGCAGTTAAATGATAGTTCCAGGCCGCCCAGGCTAATCGACGTTTAGGCATGAGCTTGGAATCAGTATGCAACACAATTGTATTTTTCTGATATGGCAATGCACCAAGAATCGTCTTTTCATCTTGGCTAGCATCCGTCAGCATATTGAGCGCCTGATCACTATGGCAGGCAAAAAATACCCAATCAAAATTTTGAGCGTCAGCGCCTTTAGGTTTTACTAAAACACCATTTTCAGTTCTGGTTACTTTTTCAATAGGTGAGCTTAGTTGAATACGATCCTTAAATTCTGCTGTGAGTTTACTAACATAAGATTGCGAACCACCTTTAATGACTCTCCATTCTGGTCTATTAGATACACTCAACATGCCGTGATTATGAAAGAAGCGTATAAAAAACTTTGCTGGAAATTGAAACATCTGATTTGGATCAGCAGACCAAATAGCTGATCCCATTGGGACAATATAATTGCGGATAAAAGATTGGCTATAAGCATGCTTTTTGAGATATTCACCAAAAGACATATCTTGATTTGAATCGTCCAACAACAATGGCGCTTCTTTATTAAAGCGCAAAATATCTCTAATCATCCATAAAAACTTTGGCCTAAATAGGTTACTTCTTTGCGCAAATAAACTATTTAAACTTGTTCCATTATATTCAAGGCCTGAAACCTCATCGCTAACACTAAAGCTCATACTGCTTGATTGGGTTTCAACGCCAAGCGTATCGAGCATTTTAATAAAATTGGGATAAGTCCAATCGTTGTATACGATAAAGCCTGTATCAATATTATATTCACGGCCAAAGGCTTCTACTTGATGTGTATGCGTATGACCACCAACATGAGCATCTGCTTCAAATACAGTAATGTCATGTTTTTTATTTAAATGCCAAGCAATCGTATTGCCAGCAATCCCTGAGCCTATAATTGCTATTTTCATTTAATAATTCTTTTGTTTGACAACACCTCTGCCGGGACTTTGCGTAAATCCCATATCAGACCAAGCGCTGACAATATTTTCAATCCATAATAAGTTAAATCAATTTCCCACCAATAAAATCCTTGTCGCGCAGCACTAGGAAAATGATGATGATTGTTGTGCCATCCTTCACCTAAGGTTAAGAGTGCAATTAATGAATTGTTTCGGCTTTCATCGCTAGTATTAAAACGGCGCCCACCCCAAACATGCGCTAAAGAATTAACCGTAAATGTCATGTGATATAAAACAACAGTTGAGATTACAAATCCCCATACCAAAAGTTGCAGACCACTGGTGTGTAAATGGGGTGCGTAAATCTCAAGCGCAGCTCCAAGAGCATATAAACTAGTTGCTAAAAATAAAGGCGCAATCACATCAAAACGATCTAAAAATTTAAGCTCCGGATAAACCAATAAATCTTTAACCCGTTCATTTTTTGAATTGAAATTCTTGTTTGTTAAGAACCAGCTAATGTGACTCCAAAAGAATCCATGCTGGACAGGGGAATGACTATCGTCAGGCTTATCTGAATTAGCATGATGATGGCGATGATGGGAAGCCCACCACAATGGTCCTCTTTGTGCTGAACTTGCCGCCAAGAATGCAAAAATGAATTGTACAAAACGAGAAGTTTTAAAAGCTTTGTGCGCAAAATAGCGATGATAAAAACCAGTGATTGCAAACATTCTAAGCGCATAAAGCAGTACAGCAATAATTAATGCGGTCGCGCTAAATCCAACAAAAAAAACTGTAAAGCATGCAAGATGCAAAAGAATAAAAGGCAGAATTCGAAGGAATTCTATTTTTTCTGGGTTGTTATCAACTGCTATATTGGCGTTACTGTCAAACCAAGCAACTATTGTTTTAAAACGCATTTACTCAGCTACTTTCTTTAGTGGTAAATCCCATTTCTGAGGAATCTTTACTAGCTTATTAATATCGTAGCCCATCGCTTTAATTTTGCTTACGTAGTCTTGATATTCATTTTCCGGCATCATTGGTTGACGGGACATTAACCAAACATAATCACGAGCATTTCTAGCAATGATGGTGTTTTGATAATGCTCATCTAATTCAACAATTCTATATTCTGCCTTAATTGGCCAAATAAACTGCATTCCCCACAACGCATTCCCCGTGTTTGGCACAACGAATCCTTTAGGTTGATATTTTTTTGGCATTCCTTCGAAACCACCTTTTCTAAGTGTAAAAGTAGTTTGAATCGTCCCATCTTCATTTAACTGATAGGATTCAACCGCGTTATAAATATCTTTTTCAATAAGCGTTGGAATACAAGCAATCACATACCAGTCACCCATAAATCTTTCCAGATCAACATGGTTAACTGTCTTAATGGGAGGCAAGCTAGAACAAGCACTCATAATTAAACCTACTAAAGCTAAACTAATTTTTATCATTATTGCCTATTTAAGTGCGTAATCAACTCGACCATCGGATGTTAGAGACTGTAAAGCCAGCCACTGACCATCTAAGCCGTACCAAATATCTATTTTGAATTTACTCGTATCAATTTTATAGTGCTCAGCTTTCATTGCCTCTCCTTTTACGATAATGGTTTCTTTACCTATAAAAGAAATTTGAGAAGACAAATACTCTCCAGTTTGCGGATTGAGTAATTTCTTTTGCTGCAGAATTTTAGGATTCCAATAAGCAAAAGTCATCACACATTCCGCATCAATATCAATTGGTTTTTGAGCGATTACTTTAAATAAAGATTTTTCTTCATAAGCCTTAACTAAAGTAGTTTTACTGTTTTCTTTTGTACTCGATTCTAGTTTCTTTAAACAGCCATTTTCCCAAAGCTCATCAGCTTTATGGTGGTAATTAAATACGCTGATAGTAAGAAACTTAACATTAAATTTCGCTTCACTCTTCAGCATCTGCTGATTATTTTCTTTATTGGAAAGAGAGAACTGATGCTCGCCAATATGTTTGCCATCCATGGAGACATCAAAATCCCAAGTTTGCGAATTAGCTAAACTCGGAATCAAGAACAATATTAAAACAAACCATCTCATATATATCGTCATCAGTTTTTAGGAAACCAAGGAATAAATCGGCTGGTATTTTGAATATACTTTTTATAACTTGGACGTCGATCAGAAATATCTGCTTCTAACAAAGCAGCTCCTGTTACTTTCACCAATAAATAAGTCATGAAGATAGGAGAAATCATTGTCCACCAAATACCGGTAGCAGCAGCAATTAAACCATATGCAAACCATATACATGACTCACCAAAATAATTGGGGTGACGTGTGTACCTCCAAACTCCACTTGCAAGCACTTCACCCTTGTTTTCAGGCTTCGATTTAAATCTTGCCAATTGTGCATCGCCAATCACTTGAAAAGACATTCCTACAATCCATAGCGCGATACCAATGAAATCTAAATTATTTAATGGATTTTCTGACTGAGTTGCAACGGATAGAGGTAAAGAAATAAACCAAGCCAGTACAGCTTGTAATACAAATACCAAATAAACACTCTTTATTCTAAAGTTAGGTTCATTGCGCTGACGTATCGCTTGATAGCGCAAATCTTCAGGCTTGTTGTGATTGCGAATATGTAAGTAAATAGAAAGTCGACACGACCAAATTATCACTAGTAAGAAAATTAAACATGCTCTTAGACTTGGAACTGCAAATAAGAAAAAGCTTAAACCGGTAGCTACTAAGAAAAACATTGCCCACATGGTATCTACCATCGTGACATTATTAGTTCTCAAACTCACAGCCCAGCCTAACACTGCCAAAAGTAAAAGTGGTAATAGCGTTAGTAAATAGTGCTCTAAAATAAACATTAACTTCCCTTTGTCCTAAACAAAAACAAGCGCTTTAATAGGTCATTTGAGGATGCCAAATTAAGCAAAAATGGAACTGCAACTGCCCAACCCAACATTAAATACAACATCGAATAATTAAAATTAACAAATATCAATGCATGTAATTGATACCCAGCCCAATAACATAAAGGTCCAGAAATGGCCCCCAAAATAAATGCGATCAACGGTTTAGATTTCAGCCAATTTAGGCTTATATTCAAAGTACTTGCAAATAAACCCCATAAGCAAATCATCCAAGGCGGAGGCAACTGGCTAGGCCAAAATACAACTTGCTCAAACTTTATCCAACCTAAGCTCAAAGGAATTAAATCAAAAAGTAGTCCAAATATCATTGCAAGAAGAATTAACCTGATTTCAACTATTGAGTTCTTTGATCTAAAAATATGAAGCGCTAATAAAAATATAGCCATCAACACACCAAGCCATGGATGCTGATGCGCTGCTCCTAGTACACATGCAAACCATCCAAGTTGAAAGCAAATAATATTAAGCAACATACTGATTAGCGCTTTTGCTTTTCAAATAAATAATGACTCACCCACCACTCTTGGCCATCGTCAAACCCAAACAGCTCTGCACAGGCCATGAAAAAAATTCTCCAACGCTGTATCCATAACTGCGTGTCTTTTTTACCATAACAAGCTTCGAATATAGGTTTAATAGATTTAATATTTCTATCCATATTCTCTAACCAAGCATTGGCTGTTTTCTCGTAATGTGTACCATCCCAACGCCATTGTCTGGATATTTTCAAATGTTGTTGAAAGTGTGTAGGGGTATCATCACTAGGCATAAAACCACCAGAGAAAAAGAATTGGCTCATCCAATCATCTTCCCCTTGCACCTCGAATGCATAAGGAACATCTCGATGGCAAAAAATATGCATCATGAATTTCCCTTCGGGTTTAAGCCATCCATTAAGCTTCTCAAACAACACTTCATAATTACGCATATGTTCAAACATTTCGACTGAAACAATACGATCAAAAGTCGCGTCAATCTCAAAACGATTCATATCACAGGTAATCACATTTAAATTCTTCAGCCCTAATTTTGCGGCTTCACCCATAATGAACTCACGTTGGGAGTTTGAGTTTGAAATCGAAGTGATTTGGCTTTTAGGAAATTTCTTTGCCATCCACAACGACAATGAACCCCAACCGCAACCAAGCTCTAATATCGCTTGCCCATCTTGCAAATCAGCATGCTGTGCAGTCCTTTCAAGGGCTTCATCCTCAGAATGATCCAGCGTATGAACACCTTTAGGCCAATAACAACTACTATATTTTCTATTTTTACCTAATACCAAATCAAAAAACGCAGCAGGCACTTCATAGTGTTGCGCATTTGCCAGTTCAGGAAGAGGTGCAATCTCGGCCATTTTCATGCCTGCAAAAAAACGTTCGCGAATCTCACTGGAGACTTCACAATCAGAAGCTGCAATTTCGTTTAGTCTTTGTTTGCATAGCTGACGAATTCCAGAACGAATCACAGCATCAGGCATTAGTCCTTGTTCTGACAGTTTGATAGCCAACTTGGTGAAAAGCATGATTAACCTTATTTAATATGGATTCTTAATTTGAGTTTTTAAAGCAAAAAAGGTTTACAGATTGAACAAAAATTAAGGAATATACTCTGACATATTATGAAAAAAACACAAGTTGTATATTTAGCTGGCGGTTGCTACTGGGGAATGGAGGAGCTTTTCCGAAATATTCCTGGTGTTATTGAGACTAAAGTCGGTTTTTGTGGTGGTCATATTGCTAATGTGGCATACAGAGAAGTCACTACCGGCACAACAGGGCACGCAGAAACTCTAATGGTCACTTTTGATGAGGAGCAGACCACATTAAGCCATCTTTTATTTGAGTTCTTTAGAATTCACAATCCAACCAAAATTAATCAGCAAGGTAATGATATTGGCACCCAATATCGATCTGCTATTTTTTATACTGATTTAGAACAAAAAAGAATTGCAGAAGAAGTTGTCAGCGCAGTAAATGATTCTAATGAATGGAAAGCGCCTGTAGTGACAGAAATTACACCTTTCAAAAATTTCTATCCTGCTGAAGAAAAGCATCAAAAATACATTATGAAGTTTCCTGAAGGCTATACTTGCCACTTTAGAAGAAACTTAAACCTAGGTGAACACTCGACTTAATCAAAAAGCGTCTAACGAACTTTTTAATAATACTTAGAGAAAATGAAAAAATGAAAATGACTTATTTAATTATTGCGATTGCACTTGTACTCATTTTTTTCAGTTTAAACAGTCGTGCAGCCAATGTACCAAAAATAGGAGAAATAGCCCCTAGTTTTTCATTGCTTGATCAGGCAGGACAAATAAGAAAGCTAGAAGATTATTCAGGTAAATGGATAGTGCTTTATTTTTATCCGAAAGACGACACGCCGGGTTGCACTAAAGAAGCATGCAGTTTTCGTGATGATTTAAAAACGCTAGAAAAAATAGGCGCTCAAATTATTGGGATCAGTGTCGACGATAGTGATTCACATTCAAAATTTGCGAACAAATATCATTTGCCGTTTCCACTGCTAGCTGATCAAGATGGAAAAGTAGCTGAATCGTATGGTGCACTTAATAATTTGCTCGTAATCAAGATTGCAAAACGATATACCTTTTTAATTAATCCCGCCGGGAAAATTGCCAAAGTATATTTAAGTGTTGATACATCAAAACATTCACAAGAAATTATTGATGACTTAAAGAAATTCAATCAATAAATCTCAAGTCTTATAAGCTAAAAATAAAAAAGCTACGTTCAACGTAGCTTTTTTATTTTCAATAGCCTAAATATTTAGGCCAAACTCTTACGTGCTCGGGCAATTGCCTGCTTCACTTGTGCTGGCGCAGTACCACCAATGTGATTACGGCTCGCCAACGAACCTTCTAAAGTTAATACTTGATATACATCATCTGAAATTTGTGCGCTAAATTTTTGCAATTCCACCAATGATAAATCAGATAAATCACAACCTTTATCTACCGCATGACGCACAGCTAAAGCTACCACCTCATGGGCATCACGGAACGGCGTTCCTTTTTTAACAAGGTAATCCGCCAAGTCGGTCGCTGTCGCAAAACCTTCTGTTGCAGCAGTACGCATGGCTTCTTTATTCACTTTAATGCCACGCAACATATCGGCATAAATCTCTAAAGTCACTAACAAAGTATCTGCGGTATCAAATAAAGGCTCTTTGTCTTCTTGGTTATCTTTGTTGTAAGCCAAAGGTTGGCTTTTCATCAAAGTAAGCAAAGCCATGAGATGGCCTGTAACACGGCCTGTTTTACCGCGCACGAGTTCAGGCACATCAGGATTCTTTTTCTGCGGCATGATAGATGAACCGGTACAGAAACGATCAGCAATATCCACGAATGCAAAACGTGGACTTGACCATAAAATCAATTCCTCAGAAAAACGAGAAAGATGTGTCATCACCAATGCCGCTGCTGCAGTAAATTCAATCGCAAAATCACGATCTGAAACCGCATCCAGTGAGTTTTCACAAACGCCATCAAAACCTAATTCTTTAGCCACCATTTCACGATCAATTGGGTAACTAGTACCTGCTAAAGCAGCAGCACCCAATGGCAGACGATTAATCCGTTTACGTGCATCAGCAAAACGTGCGGCATCGCGTTGCAACATTTCAAAATAAGCTAATAAGTGATGACCAAAGGTCACAGGCTGCGCAACTTGCAAATGTGTAAAGCCTGGCATCGCTGTATCAAAATGCGTTTCAGCTAAATCCACAATCGAAGTTTGTAGCTTACGAATACCAGCGACCACATCATCAGCAACCGCACGCAACCATAAGCGAACATCTGTTGATACTTGATCATTACGACTTCTGCCAGTATGCAAGCGCTTACCTGCGTCACCAATCTTGTCAGTTAAACGCTTTTCAATATTTAAATGCACATCCTCTAAATCAAGACGCCATTCAAACTGGCCTGCACGAATCTCTTGCAGAATTTCATTTAAACCTTGGGCAATCTGCTTCACATCATCTTGACTGATAATGCCTTGCGCACCCAACATTTTTGAATGGGCAAGCGAGCCTTGAATATCAAATTCCGCTAAGCGTTTATCGAAATCAACTGAAGCGGTATAACGCTTCACTAACTCAGATACAGGCTCATTAAAACGACCAGACCAGGCTTTTGCAGATGTTTTATCTTGTTCTTGCATACTTAATTTTGCTTCTAAAAAGTGAATTCAATGCCGTCAGTATAAAACAAAACCATCATTTCTCTATCTTTTAGCAATTGGGCAAGATGTGGTTTTCGCCAATAAACTTAAGCCCATCTAAGCCCTATGTTAAAATTTGCTTAATATCAGCCTTAGAAATTTAAAGTTATGAACGCTCAGTCCAAAAAAATCACGATTGCTTCACGTGAAAGTGCGCTTGCCATGTGGCAGGCCAAACACATTCAAGCACGCTTACAAGCCTTGTACCCTGACACGCTTGTTGAGATTTTAGGCATGACGACCACTGGCGATCAAATCTTAGACTCCCCACTCGCAAGAATTGGTGGCAAAGGATTATTTGTTAAAGAGCTAGAACAAGCTTTAGCTGATGGCCGTGCTGATCTTGCCGTGCATTCAATGAAAGATGTTCCAATGAATCTGCCTGAAGGTTTTGCAATGGCAGCCGTTGGCGAACGAGAAGATGCCCGAGATGCATTCGTCTCCAATCAATTTAAAAGCCTTGCAGATCTTCCTGCCGGCAGTATTGTTGGCACCTCTAGCTTGCGCCGACAAAGCCAACTACAGGCACGCTTCCCACATTTAAAAATTGAATCCTTACGTGGCAATTTACAAACACGCCTACGCAAATTAGACGAAGGCCAATACGCTGCAATTATTTTGGCAGCAGCTGGATTAATTCGCCTAGGTCTTGAATCACGCATTCAAGAATACATCGCAACAACCGACAGCATTCCTGCGGTAGGCCAAGGTGCTTTAGGCATTGAAATTAACGCCGCTCGCACTGATATGCTGGCTGTCCTTGCACCACTTAATCACGCACCAACCGCAGCATGTGTCGAAGCAGAACGTGGCATGAGCCGCGCACTAGCCGGTAGCTGCACTGTGCCAATTGGTGCTTATGCCGAATGTCATGGCGATGAAATTGAAATGACCGGTTTTGTAGCGAGCGTCGATGGCAAGAGAATGGTCAAAGAGAAGGTGCGAGGCAGTACAAAACAAGCAGAAAAACTTGGTCAATTACTCGCTGAAAAACTCGTCGCACTCGGCGCAAATGAAATTCTAGCTTCACTAGAAACGCACTAATTCATTATGCAACCATTGCTCAGCAATCGCACTATCGCTATTACGCGGCCTGCTGGGCAAGCTGGGAAATTAAGTACCTTAATTGAAGCCGCTGGTGGCAAGCCGTTATTATTCCCACTCATCAGCATTACAGCACTCAACAATTACGATGTATTTGATAAGGCCACATCCAATCTTAAAGATTACGATTGGGTTATTTTTATTAGCAGTAATGCTGTTCAAAATAGCTTACCTAGATTAAGTAAGCAGATTAAATTACTTCCAAAAACACTTAAGTTTGCAGCCATTGGCCCAAGCACTGCAGCCGAATTAAATGCTTTTGGTATTGAAAATGTGCTCATCCCAAAAGATCGATTTGATAGTGAAAGTTTGCTCTCGCTAGCAGAAATGCAAAACATGACGGATCAAAAAGTCATAATTTTCAGAGGTGTTGGTGGAAGAGAAGTATTGGCAGAATCACTGAAATTACGTGGTGCGCACGTTGATTTTGCAGAATCATATCAACGCATCAACCCACAAACCAATACAAAAATTTTAGATGATCAATGGCATAACAAGACGCTCGATGCCTTGGTCATCACAAGCTCTGAAGCGATGCGCCACTTAATCGACCTAGCTAAAAATACAGCATGGCTTAAACAAATTAAGATTTGTGTTAACCACCTAAGAATCGCTGAAGAAGCCAACAATTTAGGCTTAAATATCAGCGTAGCAGAGACTTCAGGTGATGAAGCAATGCTTAAATGTCTCATCAAAACCTTAAATGACTAATCAAGATTTTCGCGTAAACCGCAATATGCTTTAAAATGCTGGTTTACGCTGTTATTCAAAGCCAATATCTAAATGAGCCTGACCAAAAAATTTGCGACTGATGATGTTCGCATCAAAGAAATCAAAGCGCTTAAACCGCCTTCAGATTTGCTTGATGCTATGCAAGCAAGCCAAGCAACCACTGACAACATCTTAGCGACTCGCGAAGCAATCCATCATGTATTACACAGTGGCGATGACCGTCTGCTCGTCATCATTGGGCCATGCTCAATCCATGATGAAAAAGCTGGTCTTGAATATGCGCAACGTTTGTTAGCGCAAAAAACGCTACACGAAAAAGAATTGATTATTGTCATGCGCGTGTACTTTGAAAAGCCACGCACTACAGTTGGTTGGAAGGGCTTAATTAACGACCCTTACCTAGACGGCAGTTTCCAAATCAATGATGGCCTAGCTTTAGCGAGACGCTTCTTGCTTGAAGTCAACGAACTTGGCATGCCTGCAGGCACGGAATTCTTAGACACTATTACGCCACAATACACAGCTGATTTAGTCAGCTGGGGCGCAATTGGCGCACGTACAACAGAATCACAAGTGCATCGCGAATTGGCTTCCGGCCTATCATGCCCTGTTGGTTTCAAAAACGGCACTGACGGTAATATCCGTATCGCTGTTGATGCAATTAAAGCAGCAGCGAGTCCGCATCACTTCTTATCAGTTACAAAAGAAGGCCAATCAGCGATTGTCTCAACATCTGGCAATGAAGATTGCCACGTGATTTTACGTGGTGGCAAAGCCCCTAACTACGATGCTAAAAGTGTTGCAGAAGCAACCGCCGAACTTGCAGCTTCAGGGTTAACGCCTAAAGTGATGATTGATTGTTCGCACGCGAATAGCTCTAAACAATATAAATTGCAGTTAGAAGTTGCAGAAAATATTGCTGAACAATTAAAGCAAGGTGATGAACATATTATTGGCGTGATGGTGGAATCACACATTAATGAAGGTCGCCAAGATCACACGCCTGGTTGCACACTTGAGCACGGCAAATCAATTACTGATCCATGCTTAGGTTGGGACGACACGCTAAAAATTCTTGATGTTTTAGCAGAGGGCGTTCGCGCTAGACGTAGAGTACATGAAGACGATTTGCAGGATTAAGTTTTAGAAAACTGCTCAATAAAAAAGCTCGCGATTGCGAGCTTTTTTATTGTCTAATTAAGTGCTGATATTACCAGCCTCTATCCTCATTATTTTATCGGCGAGATATTCAATCTCCGACATATCGTGACTCACATAAATCATGGGAATTTTAATTTCATCTTTGATTAATTTTAAGAACGGCAAAATTTGCTGTCTCAATCGCATATCCAAAGAAGACAAAGGCTCATCTAACAAAAGTAATTTTGGCGAAGTTAATAACGCTCTTCCCAAAGCTACGCGCTGAATTTCTCCACCTGATAATTCATGTGGACGACGCCCTAAGAAATCTGACAATTCAAGCATCTCAACAATCGCATCAAATTGAATCACTCGGTTTTCTTCAGCGATTAAATTCAATCCGTACGTTAAATTCTTTTTAATGCTTAAGTGTGGGAATAATCTTCCATCCTGAAATAGGGTACCAATGCGCCTCATATGAGGTGCAAGATTCACTCTTTTTGCACTATCAAATAAACAGCTACCGTCTAATATGATATGACCTGAATCCGGTTTAATAAAACCACCAAGCAACCCAAGCAAAGTGCTCTTGCCTGATCCAGAAGGTCCAAACAATCCAGTCACTGACGAATCGATTTTTTGCTGCACATTCACAACAAAATCACCACGAGCAAAACGAATATGAATATCTAACATATTTAGATTCGCCCCATTTTCTTGGCCATTCTTCGTTCTAATAAATTACTAACAATCAGTGCACTCAGCGCAATCAAAATGCTAATAACGACCAAGCGCATTGCAATCATATCGCCACCTGGCATTTGGGTATAAGTGTATATCGCTAATGGCAATGTTCTCGTCTCACCTTCGATATTGCCGACGAAAGTAATCGTTGCACCGAACTCACCCAAGCTGCGACTAAACGCCAAAATAAGACCTGTCACAATGCCAGGCATTGCAAGCGGCAATGTGATTGTAAAAAACACGCGCCATGGACTTGCGCCTAAAGACTGGGCGGCAAGCTCCAACTTACGATCTATTTGGCTCATCGCCAACCGAGTAGAACGCACCATCAACGGAAAGCCCATTACAGCAGAAGCAATCGCAGCGCCCAGCCATGTAAAGGCAATTGTGATGCCAAACTGTTGCTTCAACCAATGTCCAACCAGACCCTGACTACCAAGCAACATCAGCAATAAAAATCCCGGAACAACTGGCGGAAGGATGAGGGGAATATGGACTAAACCATCTAACAATGACTTTCCAAAAAACTCTTTTTTGGCTAATAACCATGCAACCAAAATAGCAGGCACGATAATCAATAGCGTACAAACAGCAGCAACCTTAATCGAAAGGCTTAAAGCCTCAATTTCGGCATGAGTTAGTACAAATAAATTAGCGTCTATCAATGGATAACCTTACTGTTTAGGATGAATATTAAATCCGTATTTTTTGAAAATATTCATTGCTTCATCCGATTGCAAATAACTTAAATAAGCCTTAGCGCTTTCTTTCGAATTAACGGTCATTGCAACTGGATATAACACTGGACTATGTGTTGATTCTGGGAATGCTCCTACTAAATCGACCTTACTTGAAACCTTGGCATCTGTTTCATAAACGATACCAACATTACATTCCGCCCGCTCTACAAAAGCTAATGCACCCCTGACATCCTGTGTGCCCACTATTCTAGATTTAATGTCTTTCCACCAGCCAAGATTGGTCAATGCTTCTTTTGCATAAATACCTACAGGTACAGATTCAATATCTCCTGTACATAATCGACCATCAAATGCCTTAACGAAAGCAAAACCTTCTTCAAACTTCACATCAAAAGATCGCCCTTTTGGCGCAATCAAAACCAATGTATTAGCTAAAAGATTTTTTCTTGAGGATTTGTTAACAAGAGATTTTTCTTGCAGATAATTCATCCACTTTAAATCTGCTGAAATAAATAGATCTGCTGGCGCACCATTTTCAATTTGTTTTGCAAGCACAGAAGATGAAGCAAAAGAATGAGCGATTTTTATACCCGTTTCTTTTTCATATTTTGTACTAATTTCACTCAGTGCATTAGTTAAACTGGCCGCTGCAAATACAGTGAGTTTTTCATCCGCAAAACTCACTGCTGATAGAAACAATCCAAAAGCAAAAATTAAAAGTTTTTTCATTAAATTACCATCTCATTAAAAATCATATTGCGCACGCATTACGATTGCTTTTTCTTTATCATCACGCTTACTGTTCACTAAGATTTGATTATCGTATTCCGTTTGAATGTAATTTAACAAAACGCGTGCATTTGGATTCATTATCCATTTAACTCCACCTGTCCATGATGAAGCTTGGCTTGTAAAGCTTGTTGATGAACTTGGTGCTGTTAGCAAGCCCTTAAAATCACTCGCATCATAATGGCTATATCTTAGTCCTAACTCCCAAGCACCCAAGCCATCTTTATCATCAAAATTGTTCTTCGGTTTCATGCGCCCAAATACACCATTCTTATAACTATCAGCATATTGTTCGCCAGTAATCATCCAATTAAGGTTCGCATACCAAACGTTTATATCGTTATCAAATTTATCTGTCCCAGTTCTATTGCCTTCAAAGTTTGCATGAATATATTCACTTTGAAATTTCAATGGTCCAACTGCTATTACATTCTCTAAACCAGCACGTGTTCTATCTGAACGTGCCGTATTTAATAAATTTGCTACAGTAAAGAACGTAACACCGCTTCCCTCAGAAACTTGCGTCAAACTATTACCAGTAGACGTTGAAAAACCTACACTACCATCACTCACTGAAGCGCCAATATGTATGACTGAATTTTTAATATCCATTAGCTCAGCAAAATTAGCATTTACCCTTGCGCCAATATCTTTACCATCTCTCACATCATCATTATTTTGACCGGAGCCATTTACTGCATAAACGTTATAGTTTAACCAAGACAGCGGCTCCCCATGAATCATCAAACCCCGATCGTAAGTTGATGTAAAAATAGCGCCGTTATTAGTAGCTAATGATAATTCTGTGAAGTCAGTGAAATTCGTACTGTAAGCTCGTTCTAAACCAAAAAATGGCTTAAATTGACCAACCCGAATCTTCGCTCCCTTCCAACGATTAAAATCTAAATACCCGTAAGTCAGAGCAGTTGTTGCTTTTGCGCCAGCACTTTCATTTGCATATTCACCTTCAACACGAACAGAAAAGTCTTTTAAGAAATTATAAGTACCGCCCAATCGCGCACGACGAATAGTCCAAGTATCATTTTTCCAATCATCAGGACTATAAGTTCTGTATTCAGCCTGAACGCGTCCGTTTAATTGTAGATTCCAATCGCCAGATCCATCTTCAATCGACAAACCATTTTTAGTGTTTACAAAAAGCGGAGCACCTTTACTCTTTCCTTTTTCTTCAATCTTGGTATTTTTTGATTGTGTTAATTGATTTTCAACTCCAACCAATTCTTTAGTTAAAACTTCCAGCTGCTTATCTTGCTCAGCACGTTGCTGCTGCATCGTCTTAAGTAGCTCTTCTAATTGTTTAACACGATTTTCTAAATCAGCATTATTGGCAAACGTACTTGTCGTAAAGGTTGCTACCGACACACATAAAAGTAATTTTTTTATATTTTTCAATCTCATGTTATTCCTTATACGGCCCAACGCTATATTTTATTGAATATAGCGAATTATATAATGATGCCAACTTGCTTGAAAAGAAAAACCGAACAAACATTACTTAAGAAATTTGATTACATCTGACATCTGAGCATGAATAAATACTTCAGATCTTTTGAACGCTTCTTGATAGAAAGATAAAACTTGAAGACCTAATGCTGTTACTTCAGCCCCGCCGCCGTGGGAACCACCAACCTTAGTGACCACTAAAGGTTCTTTAAAACTCTCATTCATCGCATTTACTAAGTCCCAAGCTCGCTTATAAGACATGCTCATACTTTTTGCAGCAACTGAAATAGAGCCATGCTCTGCAATTGCCAAAAGAAGCTGTGCTTTTCCAGGACCAAACGCACTATTTGAATCATTTAATATTTGAATTTTAGTTTTAATGGTTGGCATCAAACTTAAACTTTAGGTAAAGGGTTGGCATAAGTAAAAGCATCTGAGAAGAATTCATCTGCTGGTAAACCCTGCGCTTGAAAGTCTTTAAGCGTGGCTTCAATCATGCCAGGCGCGCCACAACAATAAACCTGATAAGCACTTAAATCTGCAAAATCTTCTAGCACTGCTTGATGCACTAAGCCCACACGGCCTTTCCAATCATCAGTGGCTAATGGTTCAGACAATACCGGTACAAATTTGATATGCGGCATCATGCTTGCCCAAGCTTTGGGCAGATCTAGCATGTATAAATCTTCACGTGTTTTAGCACCCCAATACAGCGTGACTTCTCGTTGTATATTCTGATGAATGAGATGTTCAATGATGCCTTTAATTGGTGCAAAGCCGGTACCGCCTGCCACCATCACAATTGGTTTCTGGCTATCTTCTCTCAGATAAAAACTACCAAAAGGTGCTTCTATCCTTAAAATCGCTTTTTCTTGCAGCTCATTAAATACATATTCAGTAAAAGCACCGCCAGGAACCAAGCGAAGATGCAGTTCTAAAAACTGGTCATCATGTGGCGCATTAGCCAATGAAAATGCACGGCGCTTACCATCTTTCATAATGAACTCGATGTACTGCCCTGCCATAAATTGCAAACGCTCATTACTTGGAAGCTTCAAGAACAAAGCCATCACATCGTGCGAACGCTTTTCCATTCTTTCCACGCGAACAGGCAAGATACGTGGACGAATTGCATCGCCCCCAACTTCACGACATTCAATCACCAAATCACTCAGTGGTTTTGAACAGCAAAATAAAGCCATGCCGGCGTCAATCTCAGCAGAGGACAAAGCAGTATTTTGATAATCCAAATGCTCAACCTGCCCCTCAATCACCTTGCCTTTACAGGCACCGCAAGCACCGTTACGGCAGCCGTAAGGTAAATTAAAACCGGCATCAATGGCGGCATTAAGAACTGTTTCTTCATTGGCCACAGAATAAGTATGGCCACTAGGTTTAATGGTGACTTGATAAGACATGACAAATCCTACTTTAATATTCTTTTAACTTTTTTAATCTTCGCGCTTGTACTCACCTTCAATCACATCATCATTCGCTGGCGCCTGATAATGTTGATCAAAAGGAGAAGCCGTTTTATTTGGTTTTGCAGATGGAATTAATAACAAAATCACTGCTAGTACATCCGTAATCACACCAGGCAAAATCAATAAAACACCTGCGATTAAATTCTTTAAACTACTAAACACAGCGCCGGGCAATGAAGTTCCCTGTGTCAGGGTTTGCATCATGCGTCCCGTAAACGCCAATTTCTCTTCTTGAATCAGCTGCCAGCCCAACACGCCAACGACAACCAAATAAGCCAATAATAACCAACCATATTTCTGAGCGAGATCAATTAACAACCATATCTCCAAGGCTGGAAATGCGAGTAAAATTGCCGCTATGATGAAAAACCGCATGAATGCTTCCTTAAAATTTGAACGCGTCAGATTACATATCAATGGCGACTCGAATGCGCTTTTTCAAGCACGAGGCGCCTTATAAATGAATGCGACTGCAAATAACCCTGCTATTGTAGTGCTAAGCAATCTGCCAGATAAAGAAAGTGCGGATAAATTAGCAGAATATTTAATTAAAAATAAACTCGCCGCTTGCATCAATATCCTTGCACCATGTCAGTCTATCTATGAATGGCAAGGCAAAATCGAGCATGCCACTGAATTTCCAGTCGTTATTAAAACCAACCAAGCTTTATATCGCGAAGTAGAACAAGCCATTTTACAAAACCATCCATACGAACTTCCTGAAATCATACAGGTCAGTATTGATGACGGTTATTCGCCCTATCTTGCGTGGATCAACGAAACTTTAAAATAGGATATTTCATTGAAACGATTTTCTATTATTGGAGCCAGCTTATTGGGCTTATTCATCGCATTAAGCTCGGTGCAAGCAGCTGAAAATTCCTCTACCCAACAAAATAGCTTTGTTGAATCCAGCGAAGATACTTTTTTATCGCCAGACCAAGCATTCAAACTCAATATTCGCGCAATTGATGCAACGACCCTCAATGCCGAATTTACGATTGCTAGCGGACATTATTTATATCGAGACAAAATCAAATTTGAATCTAACAATAATAAAATTGGCGAATTAGTACTTCCTAAAGGCGATATCAAACAAGATAGCCACTTTGGGCAAACTGAAGTTTTTCATCAAAGCTTCTCAGCGCTAATTAAACTCAGCAATCCAATTTCAGCAGGTAAACCAGTTGCAATCACCGCAACCTACCAAGGCTGTAGTGAAAAAGGATTATGTTATTCACCTATTCGCAAAAATATCGATGTTGATGTTAATAAAACCAACGAGACAAATAATGATGACCAAGCAACCACGTTATTAAAAGGCGGAAAAATCTGGCTCATCATCGCCGGCTTCTTTGGCTTCGGCTTACTGCTTGCTCTCACACCTTGTGTTTTACCAATGATTCCAATTCTCTCTGGAATTATTGTGGGTGACAAAAAAGTGCACCATCAGGCCACCAGTCGCTTACACGCTTTTAACTTATCGCTCGCCTACACATTAGGTATGGCCTTGAGTTATACCTTAGCCGGAATTGCCGCTGGACTATCAGGCCAATTACTCAGTAACGCATTACAAAATCCTTGGGTGCTCAGTGCCACCGCACTCATTTTTGTCGCACTCGCCATGTCCATGTTTGGGCTTTATGAACTAAGGTTACCTAGCCGCATTGAAACCCGCATGGCAAATATGGCCAACAACATTAAAGGCGGCCAATGGTTAGGCGTATTTTCAATGGGCGCCTTATCAGCACTAATTGTCAGCCCTTGTGTGGCCGCACCTCTTGCTGGCGCACTCATTTATATCAGCCAAACACATGACGTAGTATTAGGTGGCGTCGCTTTATTCTCACTCTCTATTGGCATGGGCGTTCCGCTACTGCTTATTGGCGCTTCTGCGGGACACATATTGCCTAAAGCCGGCCCTTGGATGACAACCGTACGTAATTTCTTTGGCGTCATCATGCTTGCCGTTGCCGTTTGGATAGTCTTACCTATCGTCCCTAAAGCTTTTACAACTTCAAGCAATGCCGAACATTCGGTACTACCGTTTAAACAAGTTAGAAACATGCCAGAACTTGAAAAAGCCATCAAAGCCGCGCATAACAAAACCATCATGCTCGATTTCTATGCAGACTGGTGTGTGGCATGTAAAGAATTAGAAAGATTCACGTTTAGTGACCCAAAAATACAAGCGGCGCTCAAAGATGTTGAGCTACTTCAAGTGGATGTGACCGAAAATAGCCAGAATGACCTCGCCATCCTCAATCACTTTAAATTATTTGGGCCGCCAGGCATGGTTTTCTTTAACAAAAACGGGCAAGAAGTCGCGCCGCTCAAAACGATTGGCTATCAGGATGCTGAAACGCTTCTAAAAACCATAGAAAGATTAAAACAACTGAAAGAAGATGAATGCAATCCTACTATCGTCTGCTAATCGCATTCATTGCGCTTTTATTATCATCTTGGGCGCTTTATCAGCATTTCCAACCAGCCCCAGCGCAATCATCGGTGCAAAATACGCCCTTAGCGTTATTTGAAACAACCTTTAAAAGCCTAGATAACCAAGAGCTAAGCCTAAAACAATGGCAAGGCAAAATCATTGTGCTTAATTTTTGGGCACCTTGGTGCCCGCCTTGCCGTGATGAAATGCCTGAGCTTTCACATTTGCAAGATCAATACAAAGGTCAAAACGTTGTTGTTATTGGCTTGGCGGCCGAAGATGTAGAAAAAACCCAAGCTTACTTTAAAGAAGATAAAAGCCGCGCCGTCAGTTATCCAATCCTCATTGGCGACTTAGATGCCATGGATTTATCAGAAAAATTAGGCAACAGCCGCGGCATCCTGCCTTATACTGTAGTTATTGATGCAAACGGCCAGGTCGTTAAGACCTTTTTAGGTCGTATTAATCAGCCACTCATAGAGAAAAGCCTGCTTCCTCTGTTAAATCATAGTGATACTGACGCACCATAAAATTCATCGAATTTTCCGCAATAAAATCCAAGGTAATAATTCGTAATTTCTTTAAATTCCGTCAATTTGCTGTAGAATGTCTTCTAATTTACGACAAACGATAAATCTCAGATTTTAAAATTTGAGTATTTAAATATGGCAAAAACCAATTCAAAATCCGTTTTAGTACTACACGGCCCAAACTTAAATCTTTTAGGTTTGCGCGAGCCGGATCATTACGGCAACAACACCTTAGATGACATTAACGCTCAATTAAAAGCGCGTGCATCAGAAGCGAATGTTGCTTTAGAAAGCTTTCAAAGCAATTCTGAAGTTGAGTTAATTCAGAAGCTACATGAGTTAGCAACAAGCAAAGTTGATTACATTATTATTAATCCTGCTGCCTTCACTCACACCTCAGTTGCCTTAAGAGACGCACTATCAGCAATTAAAATTCCATTTGTTGAAGTACATTTATCAAACATCTACGCACGAGAGTCCTTCCGTCAGCATTCCTACTTCTCTGATATCGCTGTTGGCGTTATTAGCGGCTTAGGCGCTCAAGGTTATTTACTCGCTTTAGATTTCGCAATTAACAAAATCACGCATTAACATTAATAAAAAACGCACTGTTTCTTTAAAGTGCTTAACTATTCAATATTTGTTTTAAAGAGGTGAACCATGGATTTACGCAAACTTAAAAAACTCATCGACTTAGTTGAGGAATCTGGTATTTCAGAACTTGAATTAACAGAAGGCGAAGAGAAAGTACGTATCAGCCGTAACCTTCCACAAGGTCAGAGCGTAATGCATTACGCACAACCACAAATGATTCAACAAGCAGCACCTGCAGCTCCAGCGGCCGCAGCAGCTCCTGTAGAAGCAGCGCCTGCAGCAATTGAAGGTCATGTTGTTAAATCACCAATGGTCGGTACTTTCTACCGTTCACCATCACCCGATGCTAAATCTTTTGTAGATATTGGCTCTAGCGTTGCTGTTGGCGACACGCTATGCATCATCGAAGCGATGAAGCTATTAAACGAAATCGAATCTGACCACGCTGGCGTTATCAAAGCGATCTTGGTTGAAAACGGTCAACCCGTCGAATACGGCGAACCTTTATTTATCATCGGCTAAAGAGGTTTTAAATGTTTGATAAAATCCTCATCGCTAATCGCGGCGAAATCGCACTACGTATTCAACGTGCTTGCCGTGAATTAGGCATTAAAACAGTCGCTGTTCACTCAGAAGCTGATAAAGATGCAAAATACGTTAAGTTAGCTGACGAATCTGTTTGTATTGGCCCAGCGCCATCAGGTCAAAGCTACCTCAACATCCCTGCAGTCATCAGCGCAGCTGAAGTGACTGACGCAGAAGCGATTCACCCTGGTTACGGTTTCTTATCTGAAAATGCTGACTTCGCTGAACGCGTAGAACAAAGCGGCTTCGTTTTCATTGGCCCACGTGCTGAAACCATCCGTTTAATGGGCGACAAAGTCAGCGCTAAAGACATGATGAAAAAAGCTGGCGTACCTTGTGTACCAGGTTCAGACGGTGCATTGCCAGACAATCCAGCAGAAATCATTCGTATTGCCAAAAAAATCGGCTACCCAGTGATTATTAAAGCGGCTGGCGGTGGCGGTGGTCGTGGTATGCGTGTTGTGCATACAGAAGCGGCCTTAATTGCTTCAGTCAACATGACCAAAGCAGAAGCACAAGCAGCGTTTAACAATCCAGTGGTTTACATGGAAAAATTCCTAGAACAACCACGCCACATCGAAATTCAAGTAATGGCTGACCAACACGGTAACGCTATTTACTTAGGTGAGCGCGATTGCTCTATGCAACGCCGCCATCAAAAAGTACTTGAAGAAGCACCAGCACCTGGCATTTCTACTCGCTTACGCGACAAAATTGGCCAACGCTGTGCAGACGCATGTAAACGCATTAATTATCGCGGCGCGGGTACTTTTGAATTCTTATACGAAAACAACGAATTCTATTTCATTGAAATGAACACCCGTGTTCAAGTTGAGCACCCAGTGACAGAAATGATTACTGGCGTGGACATCGTTCAAGAACAAATTCGTGTGGCTTATGGCGAAAAACTTCGTTTACGCCAAAAAGACATTCAATTCCGTGGCCATGCGATTGAATGCCGTATTAACGCAGAAGATCCATATACCTTTGTTCCATCACCAGGTCGTATTTCAACATTCCATATGCCTGGCGGTCCTGGTATTCGCGTTGACACACACGCATATCAAAACTATGTTGTGCCATCACATTACGATTCTATGATCGGCAAACTGATTGCCTTTGGTGACAATCGTGAACAAGCGATTGCACGTATGGACATCGCACTTTCTGAAATGGCAGTTGAAGGTATTAAAACCAACATTGCATTGCATCGCGATTTGATGAATGACGCAGCTTTTCAATTAGGTGAAACAAGTATTCACTATCTTGAAAACAAACTCGGCATCAGCAGCAAGTAATCGCAATATCCATGGCTTGGCTTAATCTTCACATAGAAGCACACAATCAGAACGCCGATTTACTTAGCGATGCGCTAATGGAAATCGGCGCTTTGTCTGTCAGCATTGAAGACGCCAACGCAGAAACGCTCGACGAACAACCGATTTTTGGCGAACCTGGCGATCCTCCACCAGGCATCTGGAATGAAAATATCGTCACCGCTTTATTTAATGACGATATCAATATCCCCGAAGTCATCAGTGCGCTTGAAGAAGCCACCGGTTACCAAAATCTAAAATACACCAGTGAACGCGTGGCCGAACAAGATTGGGTGCGTGCCACACAATCTCAGTTTGACCCGATTAAAATCACCGATAAGCTTTGGATTGTGCCGACATGGCATGACGCACCGAATCCTGATGCACTCAATATCGTATTAGATCCTGGCCTCGCTTTTGGTACTGGCAGTCACCCAACCACACACTTATGTCTTGCGTGGCTCACCGATACCATTAAAGCAGAACACCAAGTATTAGATTATGGCTGTGGCTCAGGCATTTTAGCGATTGCCGCTAAAAAACTAGGCGCAAAAGAAGTTGTTGGTGTTGATATCGACCATCAAGCTATTATTGCCAGCCAATTTAATGCTGAACAAAACCAAGTGACCGCCAAGTTTTATATGGCAACAGACTATCCAGAAGCACAAGCCGATATCGTCGTTGCCAATATCTTATCAAGCGCCTTATCCGTATTAGCCCCAGCACTCGCTTCTGCATGCAAACCAGGTGGACTCATTGCACTTTCTGGTATTTTGCGTGAACAAACTGATCAAGTTTCAGCGATTTATGCAGAATGGTTTGAGATGAATGCACCTGTATTCATGGATAGCTGGGTCTTGCTTTCAGGCACACGAAAATGATCATTCATTTCCCTAAGAAAATTTCTTTCGGAAACGTTTTAATCGCTCTACTTCTTGTTGTACTTGCGCTTGCCCAAGGCATATACGCATCACGCAACACCATTGCCCAACAACATCCTGCAACCCAACCTTATTTAGCTAAAGCATGTGACTGGCTCAAATGTGAAATGGCGCTTGCGCATGACGTTAAGCAATTATCAATTGAAGATACCGCCTTAACGCAAAGTAAAATCCGAACCGATGTGATTAAGCTCAGCGGCACCATCACCAACCATGCCCCTTATGCACAGGCTTACCCAGAATTAGAATTAAGCTTAACCGATGCGAATGACATCGTGATTTTGCGGCGATATCTTAAACCTAGTGAATATGTCGCTCAGCCGGCAGTCGGAATCGCTGCCAATAGTGATGTTGGATTTACAGTGGGTTTACTACTTGATGGCATTGAAGTGACGGGCTATCACGTCAAAATGATAAATTAAAGTCGCGCTTAGAAATCACAACAAACTATTAGAAAACATCTCCAGCTGTCTAATCGATTTCGCAATTTCTTCCACCGCTTTTTCACGACCATAACTCTTACGCCAAGCTAAAGCGATTTGTCTTTTTGGCGCAGGCTTCGTAAATGGCACCACCTTAATCAGTGGATTCTGATAACGCTCAATCGTGGCACTTGCCGGCAACACCGTTAGGCCTAAATTAGACGCCACCATATTTCGAATAGTATCTAGAGAGTTACCCTGCAAAATCTCGCCATTGCGGCTTAAACGCGGGCAAGCCTGCATCACCTGATTACTAAAACAATGGCCGCTATTGAGTAATAAGATTTTTTCATCCGCCAACTCTTCAGGATTAATCGAATCACGCTTGGCCCAATCATGGCTAATCGGCACCACCACCACAAACTCCTCTTCATATAGCGGCAGGGTTTTAATCCCAGGGATATCAAACGGCAAAGCAATAATCGCCACATCAATCACGCCATTGCGCAATTGCGCTTCTAAATTGATTGTAAGGTTCTCTTCTACAACCAACGGCATTTCTGGTGCTGATTGTCGTAAATATGGAATGATTTCAGGGAGCAAATAAGGCCCAATTGAATAAATCACACCCAACTTCAAAGCACCCACTAATTGATTATTTCCTTGTCGCGCAATTTCTTTTACTCGGTTGGCCTCTTCAATCGCGCGAGTGGCTTGCTCCACCACCAATTCACCAATCACCGTCATCGTTACATCATTACGATTACGTTCAAATAACAAAACACCCAATTCATCTTCTAGCTTTTTAACCGCCAAACTCAAAGCTGGCTGGCTCACAAAACAAACCTCAGCTGCTTTTCTAAAGTTTCTCGCCTTAGCTAAAGCCACCACAAAACGCAGTTCATTTAAGGTCATGATTAAAGACTCATCTCAGGTGGCAACTCAATCGTGTGCGTCGATAAATAAATTTCTCGCAAGAAACAAATCAAGCCAAGTATCAAACTAATCATCGCAAAAATAAACATGGGTGATACCCAATGAGTAGGATCAAAACGAATCCCCGTACCCACAAATAAAGTCGCAATCACCAGCGCAACCAACAAGGCAGAAACCGTACATAAAGTAATTGCCCAATGCACCCAATCTGAACGGTCTGACAGCAACTTCATTTCTATAATCACATGCACATGATGATGGTCATGAGATTCCGTCAGCACTCTAAAACGGTCAACAATACGACCCAAGCGCACCGCCAAAACCGACAAAATAGCGCCAATACCCGTGAGCAAAAATGCCGGTGCAACCGCCAATTGAATCACGTGCGCAACCGTGGTTAAGCTTTCAATGTTTTGTATCATAATTAATCATCACCCTAGTGCTTGATAAGTATTGCCTATAGCCGATACATTACCACTAAAAATCGCTTAAATCTAATAGCGCGTTAGGTAATAAAAAAGCCCGCTATGTGCGGGCTTTTTTACTTTGTTTTTATAACTTAAATATCTAAGTTATTAACACCTAGCGCGTTGTTTTCAATAAACGCACGGCGTGGTTCTACTTGGTCACCCATCAGTGTTGTGAAAATCTCATCTGCGGCAATCGCATCGTCAATTTGCACTTTGAGTAGGCGGCGTACTTGTGGGTCCATGGTGGTTTCCCAAAGTTGTTCTGGGTTCATTTCACCAAGACCTTTATAGCGCTGTACGTTCAAACCGTGTTTAGCTTCTTCTAACAGCCAATCGAGGGCAGCTTTGAAGGTTGTGACGGCTTGTGATTTTTCACCGCGTTTAATGGTGGCTCCTGTGCCTAATAGACCCTGAAGCATCACTGACACACGACTGATTTGACGATAATCGCCACCAGCTAAGAATTCAGCATCCACTACGCAGCACTGTAAGTTACCGTGCACGTATTTGTTTACTTCTAAGCGATATGTGCCCGCTTCTTGGTTAAAGCCAACAATCACTTCTGAACCAATTGCGCCTAGGATAGGACGTAATTTTTCAGCTGCAGAATCAGCGCTTGCTTTGTCGGCTAGGCTAATTTCACCTAAATCTTGTAAGGCGCGGAGTACGCTTTCATCGTAAAGCGATGAAATACGACGAATCACGGCTTCTGTAAGTACCATTTGTTTAGCAATGGTTTCTAAAGCTTCACCAGTAAGTACTTCACCACCTTTTTTGGTTTCTAGCTCAGCACCTTTAAGCGCTGATTGGAGTAAGTATTCATCCAATTCGTGTTGATCTTTTAAATAGCGCTCATCACGGCCTTGTTTCACTTTATAAAGTGGTGGTTGTGCAATATAGATATGGCCACGCTCTACTAGCTCTGTCATTTGACGATAGAAGAATGTGAGCAATAGAGTTCTAATGTGGGCACCGTCAACGTCCGCATCAGTCATGATGATGATGCGGTGATAACGTAACTTCTCTGCATTAAAGTCGTCTTTGCCAATACCTGTGCCTAAGGCTGTAATCAGGGTCGCAATTTCTTGTGAGCCGAGTAGCTTGTCAAAACGTGCTTTTTCTACGTTTAAGATTTTACCTTTGAGTGGCAAGATCGCTTGGTTTTTACGGTCACGGCCTTGTTTCGCTGAACCACCCGCTGAGTCACCCTCGACTAGGTAGATTTCACATTTAGATGGATCGCGTTCTTGGCAGTCTGCCAATTTACCTGGCAAGCCCATGGTGTCCATGGCGCCTTTACGACGTGTCATTTCACGGGCTTTACGCGCCGCATCACGGGCACGCGCTGCATCCACAATCTTGTTGCAAATCACTTTTGCATCTACTGGGTTCTCTAGTAGGAATTCAGCAAGCTTGCTTGCAACCACTTCTTGCACCACTGGTTGTACTTCACCCGATACCAATTTGTCTTTTGTTTGTGATGAGAATTTAGGCTCAGGTACTTTTACTGAAAGTACGCAAGTTAAGCCTTCACGCATATCGTCGCCACTAGTTTCGATTTTTGCTTTTTTAGCCAAATCGTTTTCTTCAATAAAGTTATTAAGTGTACGGGTCATGGCTGTACGTAGACCGGTTAAGTGGGTACCGCCATCACGCTGAGGAATGTTGTTAGTAAAACATTGTACGGTTTCACTGTAAGAGTCGTTCCATTGCATCGATACTTCAACGGTCATACCGTCTTTTTCTGCGACTGCGTAGAATGGTTTTGGATGAAGCACAGATTTACTGCGGTTCATGTATTCCACAAAACCTTGAACGCCGCCTGAGTAAGCAAAGTTTTCGCTCTTATTGTGACGTTGGTCGATTAATTCGATTTTTACGCCATTATTTAAGAATGAAAGCTCACGTAAACGTTTTGCCAAAATATCAAAACTGAATTCAATTAATGCGAATGTGTCGACTGATGGGAAGAAGTGAACTTCTGTACCGCTACGATCTGTTGTACCAACTTCTGCTAATGGTGCTTGTGGCACACCACGCGCAAATTCCATTTGGTAAACCTTACCGTTTTTGCAAATCTTAAGTTTTAACCAATCAGATAAGGCATTCACCACTGAAACGCCCACACCGTGCAAGCCACCAGAAACCTTATATGAGTTTTGGTCAAACTTACCACCAGCATGAAGCTCAGTCATTACGATTTCTGCAGCTGAACGTTTAATGTCGTTTTTATCATCCTGTTTAATATCAACTGGAATACCACGACCATTGTCAGATACGCTGATTGAGTTGTCTGGATGAATGATAATTTTAATATCATCACAATGACCCGCTAGCGCTTCGTCAATTGCGTTATCCACAACTTCAAACACCATATGGTGCAAACCGCTACCATCTGAAGTGTCACCAATATACATACCAGGACGCTTACGGACAGCATCCAAACCTTCAAGGATGGTAATACTGGAAGAATCGTAATCTGTTTTTTGTGTGGTCATTTTTTTATCTTTAGTTAATACAAGGTTTATTACAGTTAATTAAACAGTTTTAAATTTAGTGTTTCACGTGAAACACTAAATGCGCATTGGCATCACAACATATTTGTAGTTTTCATCATTTGGTACTGTGATTAAACAACTGCTATTCGCATCAGCAAATGAGAATACTACTTCTGGTGTTGTAATGTTATTTAATACGTCGATTAAGTAAGTCACGTTAAAGCCGATATCCAAGGCATCTTGGTTATAAGCGATTTCTAGTTCTTCTTCAGCTTCTTCTTGTTCGCTATTAGTACTGATTAAACGCAGACTCGCCGTGCCTAATACCATGCGGATACCGCGGTATTTTTCATTCGATAAGATAGAAGCACGTTGCATCGCTAAAAGAATGGTCATGCGATCAACTGTGAAGCTATTTTGATGGCCCACTGGAATCACACGTGTGTAATCAGGGAATTTACCGTCAATTACTTTAGAGATGAGTTTAATTTCACCAAATGTGAAGTTCACTTGCGTTGCTGATAATTCGATTTCTACTTCATCATCGCTGTCATCGAGTAATTTAGTTAATTCAATGACTGTTTTACGAGGAAGGATGATGTCTTGCTTATCGTAGCTTTGTGTTAATTCTGTTGAAGTAAAACTTAAGCGATGGCCATCAGTTCCTACGATGTTTAAACGGTTACCGTTAATTTCAAACAACAAGCCGTTTAAGTAATAACGGATATCTTGTTGTGCCATTGCAAATTCAACTTGTTTAAATAAGCGTTTTAATGGGCCTTGACCAATTTTTACACTGACTGCGCTACCTGCTGCTTTAGACATCACAGGGTAATCAACAGCCGGTAAGGTTTGTAAGTTAAATTTACTCTTACCTGCTTTAACAGCAATACGGCTATCCGTTGTTGTTAAATTAATTTCTGTGCTATCTGGTAATGCACGGCAGATATCTAAAAGCTTTTTAGCTGAAACCGTTGTTGAAAGCTCACCGCCAATAGGTGTATTTACTGAAAGTGAAATTTGCATTTCTAAGTCAGTCGCTGTTAATACAATATTGTCATTCTTAGCTTCTAAAAGAAGGTTAGAAAGAATTGGTAAAGTGTGACGTCTTTCTACAATACTACTCACAGATGAAAGTGGTTTTAGTAGTGCTTCACGGTTTATTTTGATGTTCATGTTTTAAGAACCTAAATAATATATTTAATTAATAATAGTAATAATGTAGCAAAAATCTGTTGATAGTTTAATTTTCAATTTTAAATCATCAAGTTATACAACTAAAAAATGTGAGTATAAGTCACTAAAATGTTGTGGATAGATTGTTTATATTTTATACGTTTTATTAAAAAATCGTTATAAGCAAATTTCATCCACAGCTTATCTACAACATAACTGCTCTATCTAATCTCTAATTACCTGGACTAAAAAAGCGATGTCACGGGCAATAGTTTGATCATTCTGTCTTAACTGTTCTATTTCATCACACGCATGCATTACCGTTGTGTGATGACGACTGCCAAATGCTTCACCAATCTCTGGAAAGCTATGGTTGGTTAATTCTCTCGCTAATGACATTGCGATTTGACGCGGTCTTGCAAAATTACGTGAGCGTTTTTTGCTATACATCTCAGCCACTTTAATCTTGTAATAGTCAGCTACCGTCTTTTGAATGTTTTCAATGGTAATTTGACGACCACGCACAGCGATTAAATCTTTTAAAGCTTCTTTAGCTAAATGCACATCAATGGCATTGCCTGTAAATTTAGCCATGGCCACAATACGATTCAGTGCACCTTCTAACTCACGCACACTGGATCTAATTTGCTTGGCTACAAAGAAGGCAACTTCTTCGGTGAGTGCAATTTTTGCCTCTTCTGCTTTTTTAAGCAGAATTGCTACGCGCATTTCTAATTCGGGTGGTTCTACAGCCACCGTTAAGCCCCAGCTAAAGCGGGTTCTTAATCTCTCATCAACATCTTGGATTTCTTTTGGATAGGTATCACAAGTAATGATGATTTGCTTCTTAGCTTCAATCAGTGAGTTAAATGCGTAAAAGAATTCTTCTTGTGTACGCGTTTTTTTGGCGAAGAACTGAATATCATCAATTAACAACAAGTCTAATGAATGATATTGGCGTTTAAACTCATCAAATGCTTTGTGTTCATAAGCTTTTACAACATCTGAGACGTATTTTTCAGCGTGCAAGTATTTAATCTTGGCTTCTGGTCTATGGTCTTTTAAGTAATTACCAATCGCTTGTAGCAAATGGGTTTTGCCAAGCCCTACACCACCATAAATAAATAGCGGGTTGTAAGCACTACCTGGATTTTCTGCAATTTGTAATGCTGCTGCACGCGCTAATTGATTGGCGCGGCCGGTTACAAAGTTATTAAAGTTGAATGCAGGGTTGAGTCCTGAGTGATCGCTATGTGCTTTGGTCTTTTTAGTGCTTGTTGCCGCTGCGGCTTTTTTAGCGATGCCGTCTTGTTTGTTTGCAGTCTCTGGCTTTTTAGCCTCATCATCTTTGAGCTGTTTTTTTGCAGCTTCAATATTATCCATTAACAACACATCAACATTGATTGGTGCGTTAAGGGTTTCTTTAGCAAATGCTTGGATTTTAGGCAGGAAGCGATCTTTAACCCATTGCTGAACAAAACGATTAGGCGCGAGTAGAAGCAAAGTATCATCTTCTACTTTGTGCGACAGTGGTTTTATCCAAGTGTTAAATTGCTGTGCAGACAGTTCTTTTTCAAAACGTCCTAGGCACGCAGACCAAAAATTTTCCATCGGTTGCCCGATACTCCCAGCGATTATTGTTTTAAGGTATAAAGACTTTTCAGCCTGCGAGTGGCGTAATAGCAAGCTCGCTACGAGTTTGAACTAGATTAAGTAATCTGTTTCAAACCGGTGATTATCGAGGCTCATTTTAACTTGTTTATGCAAACTTATCCACAGGCAAGTTTACGATTTATATTTGATTAATCAGTAAATATTCGTTGACACAGCCTTGTTAGATGGGGTTTAATTACGCCCTTGTTTGAAAAACATATAGAAGTTATCGGAGAATCAGAATGAAACGTACATATCAACCTTCGAAAGTTCGTCGTGCACGCACTCATGGTTTTTTAGTGCGCATGAAAACTCGTGGTGGTCGCGCAGTGATTGCTGCTCGTCGTGCTAAGGGCCGTGCTCGCTTAGCAGTTTAAGTCTTTACCTAATCGCACAGTGAGCTGTGCAGATGGATTAGGTAACATGAATTTTAAATTCCCCAAAAGATTAAAATTATTAAAAACGGATGATTTTTCATCCGTTTTTAATTTCCGCAAGCGCGTTGCAGGTCAATACCTCGTCATTCATTATCAAAAGAATCAACTTGGCTACACTCGGCTGGGTTTGGTGGTCGGTAAGAAACATTCACGCTTAGCCGTCGAACGTAATTACATGAAGCGCGTCCTGCGTGAACTATTTAGAACAAATCAATTAGATTTATTGAGTTTGGATTTGGTCATTCGCCCTCAAAAGCCATTTATTCCTATTAATTATTCTGCGATTGAGCAAGAATTTGTTATGCTATTGAACAAATTAAGTCAGCAGCAGAAACCTTAATTTTAAGAGAAACTAATGGCGCGAATTCTATTGTGGTTAATCAGGGGATATCAAATAGCTTTAAGTCCTTTTTTTGGCCAACAGTGTCGATTTCATCCCACTTGTTCTAAATATGCTTACCTTTCAATAGAAAAACATGGTGCTTTGCGTGGATCGTATTTGGCAGTCAGAAGATTGTTAAAATGTCATCCATGGCATGAAGGCGGCCATGACCCTATTCCTTAGAGAACTTTTGCTTTTTATATAGAGATTAGATTAAGAATTTATGGATATTAAAAGATTAATTTTGTTTGTTGTTTTGTCATTTTCTATTTTGATGGGCTGGGATGCTTGGCATCGTCAACATGCGCCAGAGCAAGTCGCTACAAGTCAGGAAGCGGATGTGCCAGCAGTAAAAGCTGAGCCAGCTGCGAATGATGTTAAAGAAGTAGGCTTCCGCCTCACGAATGACCAAATAATTACTGTTGAAACAGATTTATATAAGGCACAAATTGCTACTGTTGGTGGTGATTTACGTCATTTAGAGTTGTTAAAGCATCGCGCGGCAGATTCAACCGACGCTAACTTTGTGTTGATGGACGAAGCTAAAGTAAGCCCTATGCTTTATGTTGCACAGTCTGGTTTGATTGGTAATGATTTGCCAACACATAAAGCTATCTTTGCTTCAGCTGCACCTTCTTATCAAATGCAAGCCGATCAGAACGACGTTAAAGTTGTGATGACTTGGAAGAATGCTGATGGCGTGTCTGTGGATAAGATCTACACTTTTACACGTGGTAGCTATGCAATTAAAGTGGATTACAAGATAACCAACGGTTCTGCGGCGGCTTTAGATCCTTGGGTTTATTACCAAATCGTGCACGATAACGCATCAAATCAAGGTAGCAAAATGATGCCTACCTTTACTGGTGGTGCTTACTTCACGGATGCTGATAAATTCAAGAAAATTAAATTTGGTGACATGGATAAATCAGATTTATCTAAAGTTTCTAAAGATGGTTGGATTGGCTTAGTTCAGCATTATTTTGTCAGTGCTTGGATCCCTCAAACGGCGCTAACACGTGAGTTTTATTCTAATAAGCTTTCAGAGAAGGTTTTTGCGATTGGCACTAAATCTTCATTAGGTGCTGTTGCTCCTGGCGCAAGCAAGGAAGTGACTGCTCAGCTATTTGCAGGTCCGCAAACGCATGATGATTTGCTTAAAACAGCACCAGGCTTAGAGTACACCGTTGATTATGGTTGGTTAGCGTTTATCGCAGCCCCATTATTTAAAGTCCTGTGCTTCATTCAAGATGTGGTGGGTAACTGGGGTGTTGCCATTATCTTGCTGACTATTTTGATTAAGTTAGCGTTCTATCCATTGTCTGCTGCGGGTTACCGCAACATGGCTCAAATGCGCGAATTGGCGCCTCGTTTGCAAAGCATGAAAGAGAAATTTGGCGATGACCGTCAAAAAATGCAGCAAGCGATGATGGATTTATATAAAACCGAAAAAATTAATCCATTGGGCGGTTGTTTGCCTATTTTGGTGCAAATCCCGGTCTTTATTTCGCTCTACTGGATGTTATTGGCCAGCGTAGAAATGCGTCATGCGCCGTTCATGTTATGGATTCACGATTTGTCAGCACCTGATCCTTATTGGGTTCTCCCGTTATTAATGGGTTTGACGATGATTATTCAAACTAAGTTGAATCCAAAACCAACAGATCCGATTCAAGCTAAAGTCATGACTTGGATGCCTGTGATATTTAGTATTTTCTTCTTCTTCTTCCCAGCAGGCTTGGTGCTTTACTGGTTGGTGAATAATATCTTGTCGATTCTTCAACAAGCGCAAATCAACCGTTCTATTCACGCTGCGGCTTTAGCGAAGAAAAAAGGACATGCAGGACGCTAATGTAGTCACTGATACCATCGCCGCGATAGCAACCGCTACCGGCTCTGGTGGTATTGGTGTAGTGAGAGTGTCGGGCCCTCAGGCCCGCACTATTGCTCAATCCATCTTAGGGCAATGCCCATCCCCGCGTCATGCCGCTTATCTTCCTTTTAAAGAGGCTGATCAGTCAACGATTGATCAAGGCATCGCTATTTATTTCCAAGCACCGAATTCGTACACCGGTGAGGACGTGCTTGAATTACAGGCGCACGGCGGCCCTGCCCTCTTACAAATTTTATTAAGCCGTTGTATGGCCTTGGGTGCTCGCCAGGCGCTGCCGGGTGAGTTTACTCAGCGTGCCTATTTGAATGAGAAGATGGACTTGGCACAAGCAGAGGCTGTGGCTGATGTGATTAATGCTTCTACCGTAGAAGCGGCCAGAAGTGCGATGCGCTCGTTGTCTGGTGAATTTTCAAATCGTATCCATGTGTTACTCGATCGCTTAATTGAATTGCGAATGTATGTTGAGGCTTGTTTAGATTTTCCAGAGGAAGAAATTGATTTTATTACTCAGGGGAATGTTGAAGCTAAATTAAAAAACATTCTTGCAGAACTTCAAAAAATCTTTCAGCAGGCAAAACAAGGTAATTTGTTGCGTGAGGGATTAACGGTTGTTTTAGTTGGGCAGCCTAATGTAGGTAAATCAAGTTTGATAAATCAATTGGCTGGCGATGAAGTTGCAATTGTCACCCCGATTGCTGGAACAACTCGAGATACCGTTAAAAGCTTAATTCAGATCAACGGCATTCCCTTACATATTATTGATACTGCGGGTTTGCGTGAAACAGATGATGAGATCGAAAAATTCGGAATTGCCCGAACTTGGCGAGCGCTAGAAAGCGCGAATATCGCATTATTGTTGTTAGATGCAACTCATGGCATTACCGATGTTGAAAAATCGATTTTAGACCGCTTACCGTTAGATTTGCCCAAAATCTGGGTGCATAACAAAATTGACTTGAGTTCAGAAGCGCCTAGCCTCAAAGAAATCGATCACGAAATGCATGTGTTCATTTCTGCTAAAAAAGGCGATGGCGTTGATTTGCTAAAAGCACATTTATTAAAAATGGCTGGTTGGCAGACAACGAGTGAGGGAATTTTTATGGCGCGTACGCGTCATTTAGAATCTATCGCAAAAGTTGAGTCTTTTTTAAATGTTGGATTGCAGAGCATAGATCAGGCAGAATTAGTCGCTGAAAACTTACGTTCGGCGCAAACAGAGTTAAATTCAATTACTGGGGAGTTCACCCCGGATGATTTATTGGGTGAGATTTTTAGTAAGTTCTGTATCGGCAAATAGCCGCTTATCTACAAAACCATTTGTAGAGCCATTTAAATGGCAGTGTGAATATTGCGAAAATACGAATTGTTTCACGTGAAACAACTTTGTTATCTTTCGGTTTCACTGACTTTTCAACGTCGTATTTCATGCCAGTGAACATGGCAAGAATCAAATTTTCTTTGTGTAATACGCTTTCCGTAATCACGCCAATCACGTGTCCGCAGACCAAAATTAACCATCCCCAAGCGCTATAAAAGTGCACATCATGAAGAACGTCAGAAAAGTCTAATAGCCATCCATCATTAAAAACTAAAAAACCACTAATGACAGTTGAAAGCCCAAGAACAAGCATGGCGTAAATAACCAAGGATCCTGCTGGATTGTGCCCTACGAAAGGTCTGGCGCGACCACGAACAGTGCGCCAAGTGTAGCGAAGCGCTGCTTCTGGGTCAGGTGGGAAACTTTGAAAGCGAGCGTATCCTGTTTTAAGGAAGCCCCAGATAATACGGCTAATAATGAGTGCGCCAGCGACATAGCCAGCTTTTGTATGGGTTACTCGATCCCATTCGGAGGCATGCGTTACGAAGGCAACCGTGAATGCCGCCACCAGTGACCAGTGGCAGACTCTAACGAACGGATCCCAAACGTAACGCACTTACTAATTACTTAACTGTAAGTAAGTAAGCGATGAAGTTGCCTTTTTCTTGAGCAGTACAATCACGACCGATAATGTCGTTGCAATGCTTAGTGAAGTTCTTTTCAACTTTGTCGATAGAAGCGAAGCGTTTTTCGTTTGCAGCTGGTGCAAGTGGGCGAATAGGCTTGCCTGTTACTACGTGTTTACCTGTGTCAGCTGGGTTTGCTGTGTGGCATGAAGCACAAGCCACTGGCTTACCTTTAATCGTCAATTCGCGATTGAAGAATGCTTTGCCATCTTCACTTGAAAGGCCTGTTGATGCTGGAGCGATGTTTTTTGCAATCACTGCATATTTGTCAGCAAGTTTTTGTGCAGTTGTAACGTCTGCATTTGCGTTTAAAGCGCTTAAGCCAAGAAGCGCAACTAAGATTAGGCTAATTTTTTTCATTTTATATTCCCTTTTTTGGAGGTTGGTGGGGTTCGTCTTTTAACTCCCAAGCCAATATTATGCCAGTTTTGTTAACAAATTATTTCTTATTCATAATATTTGTAATAAACCCATTGTTTCACGTGAAACAATGGGTTTAAGAATGACGTCAATGCTCGATTGAAGTAAGATACTCATCTTTCGATTTAAAGTTGTTTATACATGCAGTACACAGAAAAATTCGATGTGATTGTGATTGGTGGCGGCCATGCTGGAACTGAGGCTGCGCTTGCCTCTGCGCGCATGGGGCAGAAAACTTTGCTATTGACGCATAACATTGAAACCCTTGGTCAGATGTCTTGTAATCCTTCAATTGGCGGGATTGGTAAAGGCCATTTGGTTAAAGAGATTGATGCCTTGGGCGGTGCAATGGCTGCCGCGACTGATGAAGGCGGTATTCAATTTAGAATTTTAAATTCAAGCAAAGGACCTGCGGTTAGGGCAACTAGAGCGCAGGCTGATCGTATTTTATATAAAGCGGCGATTCGTCATCGTTTGGAAAATCAACCGAACTTATGGCTATTTCAGCAGGCCGTTGATGACATTATTTTAGAGGGCGACAAGGTTGCTGGCGTTGTGACCAATATTGGCCTACGTTTTTCAGCAAAATCTGTTGTGCTTACTGCAGGGACGTTTTTGGGTGGGTTGGTGCATGTCGGCTTAAGCCATTATCAGGCTGGACGTGCAGGAGATCCTCCTGCCCTTTCTTTGGCTGCAAGGTTGAGAGAGATTGGTTTGCCTGCGGGAAGATTGAAAACTGGGACTCCGCCACGTATTGATGGCAGAACCATTGATTACTCAGTGATGCTAGAGCAGCCGGGAGATAATCCTGCGCCGGTATTTTCATTTTTAGGTAATGTTGCTCAGCACCCAAGACAAGTGCCTTGTTGGATTACCCATACCAATGAGCGGACGCATGACATTATTCGTAGCGGTTTAGATCGTTCACCGATGTACACAGGAGTGATTGAGGGCGTTGGTCCAAGATATTGCCCTTCGGTAGAAGATAAGATTCATCGTTTTGCGGATAAAGATTCCCATCAAATTTTCCTTGAGCCAGAAGGCTTGGAAACTAACGAGATTTATCCAAACGGCATTTCTACTAGTTTGCCTTTTGATATTCAGTATCAGTTGGTTCGTTCGATTCGCGGTTTAGAAAATGCACATATTTTAAGGCCTGGTTACGCGATTGAGTACGACTACTACGATCCTAGAGGCTTGAAAAGTTCTTTGGAAACTAAGGCGGTTCAGGGTCTTTTCTTCGCAGGTCAAATTAATGGCACGACAGGTTATGAAGAGGCTGGCGCGCAAGGTTTGTTGGCCGGCGCTAATGCAGGTCTCTATGCGCAAGGTAAAGAAAGTTGGTGTCCTAGCCGAGATCAGGCTTATCTCGGCGTTTTGGTGGATGATTTAATTACCCGTGGTGTTAGTGAGCCTTATCGTATGTTTACGAGTCGCGCTGAATATCGCTTATTGCTCCGTGAAGACAATGCGGATATGCGTTTAACAGAAGATGGCCGTCGCATTGGTTTGGTCGATGATGTGCGCTGGGAAGCTTTCTCTCGCAAACAGGAAGCGATTGCTAGAGAGCAAGAGCGCTTGAAAACAACTTGGGTAAGGCCGGCAAGTTTAAGTAAAGAAGATGCCATCAGAGTGTTGGGCAAACAAATTGAGCACGAATATTCTTTATTTGAGTTGTTGCGTCGCCCAGAAGTGAGCTATGAAGATTTATTAACGTTGCCAGTTGCCGATGGTTTGTTAAGTACGGATTTGGATGCGGATGTTAAGCAACAGTTAGAAATTGCTGCTAAATATCAAGGATATATCGATCGCCAGCAAGATGAGATTGCGCGCCAACAAGGTAATGAGAACACGCCTTTGCCTGATGATATGGATTATTCGGATGTGCATGGCTTGTCAATTGAAGTGCAGCAAAAGCTTGCACAACATAGACCGCAAACCATTGGCCAGGCGAGTCGCGTTTCAGGCGTAACGCCTGTGGCGGTTTCACTGTTATTGGTTTATTTGAAGCGAAAAAGTCGTAGCAAAAAGCTTGTTGGCGGCGGTGAAAAAGTCGCATGAGTTATGAAGACAAATTTAAGGCGGGCGTGCTCGCTGCTGGATTAAATCTGTCTGACGCTGTTCAGCAAAAGCTTTTAGATTATTTAGCTCTTATTCAGAAGTGGAATAAAGTGCATAACCTAACCGCGGTGCGAGATCCTGATGAGATGGTGACTTTGCATCTTCTTGATAGTTTGGCTGTACTACCTTTTATTCAGGCAAAAACATTATTGGATGTTGGGAGTGGTGCTGGTTTGCCGGGCATCCCGTTGGCGATTTGTCTGCCTGAGTTAAAAGTAACGGTCATTGATTCTAGCCAGAAAAAGGCGAGCTTTATGCGACAGGCGAAGGCTGAGCTTGGGATTGATAATTTAGAAGTGTTATGTGGTCGCGTTGAAGAAGTCCGCCGCGATGAGAAATTCGATGTGGTGATTTCTCGTGCATTCTCTGATTTGTGTTTATTTGTGAATCTGACAAAGCATTTATGTAAGGCCACTGGTGCTTGGTTGGCAATGAAGGGTGTTTTTCCAGAAGCTGAATTGAACGAGCTGGCGGAAAATCTCCATTTGACCCCATCTAAGACTGAAGTGTTAAGGGTCCCGGGTTTGGATGCTCAGCGCCATTTAGTATTTTTACCGTATGAAAATTTTAAGATAAAAAGTGATTGAGCCATGCGCATTTTAGCCATAACTAATCAAAAAGGTGGGGTCGGTAAAACGACGACCTGTGTCAATCTTGCTGCAAGCCTGGCAACTTTTGGTAGCCGTGTTTTGTTGATTGATTTGGACCCTCAAGGCAACGCTACTACTGGAAGTGGTGTTGATAAGGCTTTCTTGAAGCAAACGATTTACCATGTGCTCATTGGCGAAAAAACCATGAAAGAGGTCATTCAAACGGCTGAAAAAGGTCGATTTGATATTGTTCCTGCCAATAGAAACTTGGCAGGCGCTGAGGTTGAGTTAGTGAATGAGATTGGTAGAGAAACCAGACTAAAGCTAGCGCTTACTTCCGTTCAAGACCAATACGATTATGTGCTTTTGGATTGTCCGCCAGCACTTAATTTGGTGACTGTAAATGCTTTAACAGCTGCGGATGCAGTCATGATTCCAATGCAATGTGAGTACTATGCGTTGGAAGGCTTGTCTGATTTAGTGAATACCATTAAAAAAGTGCGTACGCATTTAAACGGAGCCTTGGAAATTGAAGGTCTGTTAAGAACAATGTTTGATAATCGCAATATGTTGGCACAGCAAGTTTCAGCTCAGTTGGTGACTCATTTCGGCGATAAGGTATACAACACCGTTATTCCAAGAAATATCAGATTGGCTGAAGCCCCAAGTCATGGGTTGCCAGCATTGATTTATGACAAGGCGTCAAAAGGTGCACAGGCTTATTTAGAGCTTGCCAAAGAAATTATTGAGCGCAGTAAAAAAGTAGCGGCTTAACGCGTATATAGAATGAATGATTTAGGAATTTAGCATGGTAAAACTTAAAGGTTTGGGTCGCGGTCTTGATGCTTTGTTGGCGGGCGATGAGTCGTCTGCTAACAACACAAGCAGTTTAATGACGGTTGCTGTGACGCAGCTGCGCCCAGGTAAATATCAGCCAAGAACGCATATGGATCAGGCTTCTTTGGCGAGTCTGGCGGACTCGATTAAAGCGCAAGGCATTATGCAGCCGATTGTTGTGCGAGCGATTGCACAAGATCAATACGAGATTATTGCTGGTGAACGTCGTTGGAGAGCTTCACAGTTGGCGGGCTTGCTTGAAGTGCCTGTCATTGTTAAAGATATTCCTGACGAAGCTGCTTTGGCAATGGCGTTGATTGAAAACATTCAGCGTGAAAATCTCAATCCAATTGAAGAAGCTAATGGTATTAAACGTCTAATCGATGAGTTCGATATGACACATGAAGCTGCGGCTCAAGCGGTTGGCCGTTCAAGAAGTGCTGTCACTAATCTTTTGCGCTTACAAAATCTTCATGCAAATGTGCAGGAAATGTTGATGCAATCGCAATTGGACATGGGTCACGCCCGTGCCTTATTGTCGCTTGATGGCGCTAAGCAAATAATGGCTGCTGAGCAGATTGTGCAGAATAATTTGTCTGTGCGTGATGCTGAGCAATTGGTGAAAGGATTGTTAGTGACGAAATCCGCACCTTCGAAAGTCGTAGCAAAAGATAGAGACGTAGTGCGATTGCAGGAAGAATTGTCTCAGGCATTGGGCGCTGTGGTGATTATTGATGCCTCAAAAAATGGCGCCGGTACTTTAAAAATACGTTATTCCAACCTCGATCAGTTGGATGATGTTGTTGCAAAATTACGCTAAATCTAGACCGCATGGCTAGACTTAAACTTAATTAAACAATACAATCGCGGACTTCACGTTATAAAGCATAACGTTGTTTTGCCGAAAAGTTGTGGTAAATGGACAATATGAAAACCGCAGATATTTATAAGCAGATGGCCAAATGGCAATTGTTAGCGACATCTGTGGTTGCATTACTGGCATTTTTTTTGGCGGGAACGCATGCGGCAGTTTCAGCCTTGGCTGGCGGATTGTCAGCGGTAATCGGCGGCTTTTGTGGCGCTTTAATTGCTAAAACTGGTGATAAGAAACATGAGGCTGGTGCAATTTTAATTGCGATGCTTAAAGCCGAAGCTGTGAAAATCATTGTGATTGCATTGCTTTTGTTTTTAACATTCAAGCTTTATCAGCAATTGGTACCAATTGCTTTGATATTAGGATTAGCAGCATCAGCGATATTGTCAGGCGCGACATTTGTCGGTCTTGATAAAAAATAAATATTTAAAGATTTCAAGGGTTAGAGTTTATGGCGACAGAACACGCATTAACACCATCTGGTTATATTTCGCACCATCTATCTTTCAACACCCAAGCAATTGGTGAGGGAAGTTTCTGGACTATCCACGTAGATACTTTAGTGATGTCAGTATTGCTTGGTGTGATTGCAATGGGTTTGATCTGGTGGGTTGTTCGTGGTGCTACTGCTGGCGTGCCAACAAAGCGTCAAGCGTTCATTGAGTTGCTATTTGGCTTCGTTGATGACCAAGTTAAAAATATTTATCACGGTAACCGCCACTCATTTATTGCTCCAGCAGCGATGACAGTATTTGTTTGGGTCTTGTTAATGAATGCGATGGATTTCCTACCTATTGACGTTGTTGCTAAAGGTTTGGCTGCTGTCGGTATTGAAAAATGGCGGAGCGTTCCAACTTCTGATATCAATACAACATTTGCATTAGCGCTAACCGTATGGTTCCTAATGATCTTCTTTGCAATTAAAGCAAAAGGTCTAGGCGGTTGGATTCACGAATTATTCTGTTCACCATTTGGCACCAATCCATTGATCTGGCCAGCCAACTTCTTATTCAACTTAATCGAATATGTTTCTAAGCCACTTTCACATTCATTGCGATTGTTTGGCAACATGTATGCTGGCGAAGTGATTTTCTTGTTACTTGGTTTGTGGGCAGCCACAGGCGTAACAGGTACAATCGCAGGTGCAATCTTAGGTGCTGGTTGGTCAATCTTCCACATTCTAATCGTAGCGTTGCAAGCATTTATTTTCATGATGTTAACCGTTGTTTACTTAGCGATGGCGCATGAAAGTCATTAAGTTTTAGTAGTTTTGTTTTATTAGTTTGTAGTTCTGTAGTTTTGTTTTTAGTTAGTTTGTAAGATCCCTCAATTTGAAAGGAAAAGTAATGGAAGCTGTTCAATTTTTAGCAATGATTCAAGCATACACAGGCATTGGTATTGGCCTAATCATCGGTTTAGGTGCTGCTGGCGCTTGTATCGGTATCGGTATCATGTGTGCTAGCTTCTTAGAAGGCGCTGCACGTCAACCAGAAATGATCCCAGCATTGCAAGGTAAAGTATTCTTGCTATTGGGTTTGATCGATGCTTCATTCATTATCGGTGTTGGTCTTGCAATGATGTTTGCATTCGCTAACCCATTATTAAGCGTAGTTGCTCACTAAGCTCTTAAATTCACTTTATTAGCTTATTAAAGCACAGGAGCAAAAATGGATATTGGATTCACACTAGTAGCACAAGCGATAGCATTCTTTGTGCTTATTGTGTTCACTATGAAATTTGTGTGGCCACCTCTGCTTAATGCAATTGAAACGCGTCAAAAAGAAATTGCTGATGGCTTGGCAGCTGGCGAAAAAGGCCGTGCTGAGCTTGAGCAATCTTCAAAACGCGCTGCAGAAGCGCTAGCTGAAGCCAAGCAAAAAGCATCAGAGATTTTGTCATTAGCTGAAAAGCGCGCGACACAAATCGTTGAAGATGCAAAAGGCACAGCTAAAGCTGAAGGCGATCGCATTATCACTGGTGCAAAAGCTGAAATCGAGCAAGAGATTAACCGCGCTAAAGAAGGTTTGCGTCAACAAGTGTCTACACTTGCTATCGCAGGCGCAGAAAAAATCTTGCGTAAAGAAATTGACGCTAAAGCGCACGCAGAGATCTTAACTGCTATCGCTCAAGAGCTTTAGGAGGCCTTGCTAAATCATGGCTGAAGCGATAACGATAGCAAGACCTTACGCCACAGCGGTATTCCGCTTGGCTAAGGATAACAAAGCGCTAGCTAAGTGGTCAGATGAATTGGCTTTAATTGCTGCGGTGTCAAATGACGCGCAGGTTAAGGCCTTGATTGATGATCCTAAACTACCTTCTAGCGAACTTTCACGCATTTTGTTGGCAATTTTTGACGGCAAATTAAGCGATGCAGCAGTGAACTTGGTGAAATTACTTGTTGAGAATAATCGACTCGTAATTGTTGCTGACATTGTTGCTGCTTTTGAAGAGCTGAAAGCAGAAGACGAAGGTACTTTAGAGGCGGAATTGACAGCGGCTGCAAAACCGACTGACGCTCAAGTAAAAGAGCTTGTAAAGCAACTTGAAGCTAAGTTCGGTAAAAAAATTGAAGCTCAAGTGAAATTGGATCCTGAATTAATTGGTGGGATCAAAATTGTAGTTGGCGATACAGTGATCGATGCATCAGTACGCGGCCAATTACAGTCACTTGCATACACGCTTAAAGGTTAGAACACTTAAAAGGTTAGACCATCTAGGTCAGGAGACATAAAAATGCAGTTATCAACATCAGAAATCAGTGAACTGATTAAAAGCAGACTGGAGAATTTTTCCACGACTGCTGAAGCACGTACACAAGGTACTGTAGTTTCAGTTACGGACGGTATTGTTCGTATTCACGGCCTATCAAATGTAATGGCTGGTGAAATGATCGAGTTCCCAGGCAACACATTCGGTTTAGCGTTAAACCTTGAGCGTGACTCAGTTGGTGCCGTTGTTCTAGGTGATTACGAGCACATTACTGAAGGCGACATCTGTAAATGTACAGGTCGTATTTTGGAAGTGCCAGTTGGTCCAGAACTAATCGGTCGTGTCGTTGATGCGCTTGGTCGTCCAATCGACGGCAAAGGCCCAATCAATGCAAAAATGACAGACAAAATTGAAAAAGTTGCGCCAGGCGTTATTGCTCGTAAATCAGTTTCACAACCTGTGCAAACTGGTATTAAAGCGATTGACTCTATGGTTCCAGTTGGCCGTGGTCAACGTGAGTTGATCATTGGTGACCGTCAAACTGGTAAAACTGCTGTTGCAGTTGACGCGATTATTAACCAAAAAGGTCAAAACATGACCTGTATCTACGTAGCTGTTGGCCAAAAGGCTTCAACAATTGCTAACGTGGTACGTAAACTTGAACAATACGGTGCGCTTGAGTACACCATCATCGTTGCTGCTTCAGCATCTGATTCAGCTGCGTTGCAATTCATTGCACCATACGCTGGCTGTACGATGGGTGAGTACTTCCGTGACCGTGGTCAAGATGCATTGATTATTTATGATGATTTGACAAAACAAGCGATTGCTTACCGTCAAATTTCATTGTTACTACGTCGTCCACCAGGCCGTGAAGCTTATCCAGGCGATGTGTTCTATCTCCACTCACGTCTATTAGAGCGTGCAGCTCGTGTAAACGAAGAGTACGTAGAGAAATTCACTAATGGTGAAGTAAAAGGTAAAACAGGTTCATTGACTGCATTGCCAATTATTGAAACACAAGCTGGTGACGTTTCTGCATTCGTTCCAACAAACGTAATTTCGATTACTGATGGTCAGATCTTCTTAGAAACTGACTTGTTCAATGCTGGTATTCGTCCTGCGATTAACGCTGGTATTTCTGTGTCACGTGTTGGTGGTGCAGCGCAAACTAAAGTTGTTAAGAAACTTGGTGGCGGTGTGCGTTTGGCGCTTGCTCAGTACCGTGAATTGGCTGCGTTTGCTCAGTTTGCATCAGACTTGGACGAAGCAACACGTAAGCAATTGGAACGTGGTCGTTTAGTGACTGAATTGATGAAACAAGCTCAATACTTACCACTTTCTGTTTCAGAAATGGCAATCAGTTTGCAAGCAGCTAACCAAGGTTACTTGGATGACGTGCCTGTAACTAAAGTATTGGCATTTGAATCAGCATTGCATGCATTCATTAAAGCTAAATACAAAGGCTTGGTTGATCGTATTGAATCAACATTAGATCTTTCAAAAGACGACGACAAAGAATTGTCGAAAGCAATTGAAGACTTTAAAGCCAATAGCGCTTATTAATACTTACTTAGCTGGAGTTAAATAATGGCCGGTAGTAAGGAAATTAGAACCAAGATCAAGAGTGTAGAAAATACACGCAAGATCACTAAAGCCATGGAAATGGTGGCGGCATCGAAAATGCGTAAAGCGCAAGATCGTATGCGTGCTGCCCGCCCATATGCAGAAAAGATTCGCAATGTAGCAGCTCACATGTCTCATGCTGAGCCAGAGTACAAGCATGCCTTTTTGGTTAAACGTGACAACGTTAAAAACGTTGGTGTCATCGTTGTAACCTCAGACAAAGGTTTGTGTGGTGGTTTAAATACCAACGTGCTTCGTGTTGCTGTGAATCAAATGCAGGCTTGGGAAGCTGAAAATCTTTCTGTAAAAGTGTGTGCAATCGGTAATAAAGGCTTTGGCTTTATGAGCCGTATCAATGCGAATGTTAAATCGCAATTGATAGGTCTTGGCGATGCACCGCAAATGGAAAAGCTTATCGGCCCAATCAAAGTGATGTTGGATGCCTACGTTGCAGGTGAAATTGATCAGTTGTATGTTGTGTACAACAAATTTATTAACGCCATGAAACAAGAAACCAAAGTGGATCAACTTTTACCACTTTCAGGTGAAAATCTTGGAGCGCCACAAGGACATTGGGACTATATCTACGAGCCTGATGCACAAGTGGTGATTGATGATTTAATGGTTCGTTATGTTGAATCAGTAATTTATCAAGCGGTGGCTGAAAACATGGCGTCTGAGCAAAGTGCTCGTATGGTCGCGATGAAAGCTGCTTCTGATAATGCGAAGACTGTGATTGGCGAATTGAAACTGGTTTATAACAAAGCGCGTCAAGCAGCGATTACGAAAGAAATTTCTGAAATCGTCGGTGGTGCGGCAGCGGTATCGGGTTAATAGCGACATCAATATCGAATATAAAATCGAATTAAGCATAGATGGGGATCATTAAGATGAGTCAAGGTAAAGTTGTACAGTGTATCGGCGCTGTTGTTGACGTGGAATTTCCACGTGACCAAATGCCTAAGGTTTATGAAGCCTTGGTATTAGACGAAGCAGGTTCTACAGCAGAAGCTGGCCTGACATTCGAAGTTCAACAGCAATTAGGTGACGGCATTGTTCGTACCATTGCGATGGGTTCAAGCGACGGTTTACGCCGTGGCATGGCAGTTAAAGCAACTGGCGCTGGTATTTCAGTACCTGTTGGTACTGCAACATTGGGTCGTGTGATGGACGTTTTAGGTCGTCCAATTGACGAAGCTGGTCCAATTGCAACTGATGAGCGTCGTGAAATTCACCAACACGCACCTACTTTTGAAGAGTTATCTCCATCAGTAGACTTGTTGGAAACAGGTATTAAAGTGATTGACTTGGTATGTCCGTTTGCTAAGGGCGGTAAAGTTGGTCTATTCGGCGGTGCTGGTGTGGGTAAAACAGTTAACATGCTTGAGTTGATTAACAACATTGCTAAAGAGCACTCAGGTTTGTCAGTGTTTGCGGGTGTTGGTGAACGTACTCGTGAAGGTAACGACTTCTACCATGAAATGGCTGAAGCTGGCGTTATTAAACTAGACAACATGGCTGAATCAAAAGTAGCGATGGTGTTCGGTCAAATGAACGAACCACCAGGCAACCGTTTACGTGTTGCGTTGTCAGGTTTGACAATGGCTGAAAAATTCCGTGACGAAGGCCGTGATATCTTGTTCTTCGTGGATAACATCTACCGTTACACATTAGCTGGTACTGAAGTATCAGCGTTGTTAGGTCGTATGCCATCAGCTGTGGGTTACCAACCTACATTGGCAGAAGAAATGGGTCGCTTACAAGAACGTATTACATCAACTAAAGTTGGTTCTATTACTTCTATTCAAGCGGTTTACGTTCCTGCGGATGACTTGACTGACCCATCACCAGCTACAACATTCCAACATTTGGACTCAACAGTTGTGTTGTCACGTGATATTGCTTCATTGGGTATTTACCCAGCGGTTGACCCACTTGACTCAACATCACGTCAATTGGATCCATTAATCGTTGGTGAAGAGCATTACTCAGTTGCACGTAGCGTTCAACAAACATTACAACGTTACAAAGAGTTGCGTGACATTATCGCGATTCTTGGTATGGACGAATTGGCACCAGAAGATAAATTGGCTGTTGCCCGTGCACGTAAAATCCAACGTTTCTTGTCACAACCATTCCACGTAGCTGAAGTATTTACAGGCGCGCCTGGTAAATACGTACCATTAAAAGAAACTATCAAAGGTTTCAAAGGTATTGTTAACGGTGATTACGATCACTTACCAGAACAAGCTTTCTACATGGTTGGTGCTATTGAAGAAGCTGTTGAAAAAGCTAAAACTCTGTAATTGGCTATCAAGTTCATTAGCTTAAACAGACAGAAAGCAAATAGGTAACCAATATGGCAACAACAATACAAATCGATGTAGTGAGTGCTGAAGAATCTATTTTCTCAGGTGAGGCAGAATTTGTTGTCGCACCTGCGATTATGGGTGAAGTTGGTATTTATCCACGCCATACACCAATGCTAACAAGCATTAAACCAGGTGCATTGCGTATTAAATTACCAGAGAACGGCGAAGAGCAATTAATCTTCGTTTCTGGCGGCATTCTAGAAGTTCAGCCAGGTTTGGTCACTGTGCTTGCAGACACTGCGATTCGCGGTCATGATTTAGATGAAGCTAAAGCGTTAGAAGTTAAACGTTTGGCGGAAGAGACCTTGAAGAGCAATGCAAGTGAAGTTAATTACGCTGCAGCACAATCAGAATTGGTTGAAGCTTTGGCGCAATTACAAGCCATCGCAAAACTTCGTAAAAACGTACATTAATATTGTTCGCTTCTTAGCGAAAATGTTAAACAAAAAAGGCGGCTTAGGCTGCCTTTTTTGTTATCAAGTCTGTATTCAATTACAATGAAACAATTCAATTTAATGCATGTAATTAGTTAATTCAAATATGACAACTCAATCACTCAATATCGTCATTCTTGCCGCAGGAAAAGGCACCCGCATGCAATCGCTGATGCCAAAGGTACTGCATAAATTAGCGGGCAAGGCATTACTACAACATGTGATTGATGCTGCAAAACAATTAAATCCCAGCAAAATTATTGTGGTCTACGGATACGGTGGCAATGCTGTTCCAGAAGCATTCGCTCATGAAAATATCGTATGGGTAGAGCAGAAAGAACAATTGGGTACTGGCCATGCCGTCCAACAAGCTGCGCCACACTTAGATCAAGACGCGACGACACTGATATTACTTGGTGACGTGCCATTACTTAGCCGAACTAGCTGTGAAACTTTATTGAATAAGACGAAGGCCTTAGGCCTGCTTACGGTGAATAAAGCGAATCCAACAGGATATGGCCGTATTGTTCGAAATGCACAAACTTCTATTGAAGCCATTGTTGAGCATAAAGATGCAACAGAGCAACAAAGACAAATTACAGAAGTAAACACAGGCATCATAGCCGCAAATAATCAGCATTTAAAAGCTTGGTTAGCGCAGCTCAGTAATAACAACGCGCAAGGTGAATATTACCTGACAGATATTGTTGCGCTCGCTGTAAAAGATGGGCATCAGGTTGCGGCAGAAGTGACTAATGATGAGTCGTCAGTAGAGGGTGTGAATTCAAAAGCGGATCTTTCTGGATTGGAACGTGTATATCAGATGCGTTATGCAACGGCATTGATGAATGCAGGTGCAACATTACAAGATCCATTCAGAATTGATGTGCGTGGCGATTTAAAAATAGGTAAAGACGTAGAAATTGATGTTGGCTGTGTATTTGAAGGTGAAGTTACCTTAGCGGATAAGGTCAAAGTTGGTCCATATTGTGTGATTAAAAATAGTACGATTGGCTCAGGTACGGAAATTGCCGCCTATACACATATTGAACAAGCTCATGTGAATGCTGGATGTAAATTAGGTCCTTATGCTCGACTGCGCCCAGGTGCTGAAATTGCAGATCATGCGCACATTGGAAACTTCGTTGAAATTAAAAACAGCACGATTGGTAATGGTTCAAAAGTGAATCATTTGAGTTATGTTGGCGATGCAATCGTAGGTAAAAACGTCAATATTGGTGCAGGGACCATTACCTGTAATTATGATGGTGCAAACAAGTTTAAAACCATTATTGAAGACAATGCGTTTATTGGTTCAGATACTCAATTAGTTGCGCCAGTGACCATTGGTGAAGGTGCTACAATTGCAGCCGGCTCAACAATAACGAGAGATGCGCCAGCTGGCCAACTTACATTCTGTAGAGCTAAAGAACAAAAAAGTATTGCTAACTGGAAACGACCAGTTAAAAAGCCAAAATAATTAAATAAGTAGCGTTAAGAAAGAAATCTATGTGCGGCATTGTTGGTGCAATTTCAAATAAGAATGTAGTTTCTACCTTGATAGAGGGTTTAAGTCGCCTTGAATATCGTGGATACGATTCAGCTGGCGTTGCTGTACTTAATGCGCAAGGTATAGAACGCGTTCGTGCTGTAGGTCGCGTTTCTGCCATGACTGAGAAAGCGAATGAAGTAGCACTAAGTGGCTTAGTTGGTATTGGTCATACGCGTTGGGCAACGCATGGCGGCGTGACAGAAAGCAATGCGCATCCGCATGTCTCAAAAGGTGAAATTGCTGTTGTTCATAACGGCATTATTGAAAATCATGATGAGCAACGCACACGTCTAACAGGCCTTGGTTACAAGTTCGAATCGCAAACTGATACCGAAGTAATTGCACATCTCATTCATTACTATCATACCCAAGGCGCAACACTGCTTGCTGCCACACAAAAAGCTGCGACAGAACTCACAGGTGCTTTTGCAATTGGAGTGGTCTCAGTTAAAGAACCAGATGTATTAATTACTGCGCGCTTTGGTTGCCCATTGTTAATTGGTTTAGGTGAAGGTTCAAATTACATTGCCTCAGACGTATCAGCTGTTTTGTCTGTAACACGTAAAGTGATGTATTTGGAAGATGGCGATGTTGCAGAAATGACGCGTGAAAAAGTGGTCATTTACGGCCGTGATGGTCAAACAGTTACACGCCAAATTCACATCAGTGATGTGTCGCTTGCATCGATGGAGTTGGGTCCTTATACCCACTTCATGCAAAAAGAAATTCATGAGCAACCACGTGCATTAGCAGATACGATTGAAGCATTGATTGATGACAATCAATTTTCATCAGCACTATTTGGCGCCGATGCCGATAAAATCTTTAAGCAAGTCGATAGCATTTTAATTTTAGCGGCAGGGACCAGTTACTACGCTGCACTCACTGCTAAATATTGGATAGAAGATCTTGCTCAGTTGCCAGTAAATGTAGAAATTGCGAGTGAATATCGTTATCGCAAATCTGTTCCAAATCCTCGCCAATTAATTGTAACGATTTCGCAGTCTGGTGAAACGCTAGATACGATGGAAGCGTTGAAGCATGCCAAATCGCTTGGTCAGAATTTAACGTTAGCGATTTGTAATGTATTAGAGAGTGCAATTCCACGTGCCTCCGAATTAGTGTTTTATACGCGCGCTGGCGCTGAAATTGGCGTTGCCTCAACCAAGGCGTTCACAACACAATTAGTTGCGTTATTTGTCCTTGCAGTGACCTTGGCTAAGCAACGCAGATTGCTCACAGCTGAACAAGAACATGAGCATTTGAATGGTTTAAGACAATTAGCTGTTAGCGTACAACATGCCTTGAATTTAGAGCCGCAAATTCGAGAGTGGGCAAAAGCTTTTGCAGATAAACAAAACGCCTTATTTTTAGGGCGCGGTATTCATTATCCAATTGCGCTTGAAGGCGCACTTAAGCTTAAAGAAATTTCTTATATTCATGCAGAAGCTTACCCTGCCGGTGAATTAAAGCATGGTCCATTAGCCTTAGTTGATAGCAGTATGCCGATTGTTGTGATTGCGCCCAATGATAGCTTATTGGAAAAAGTGAAATCTAATATGCAAGAAGTCAAAGCACGTGGCGGAGAATTATTTGTATTCGCAGATGCTGATAGTCACTTTTCCGCGAGTGATGGTGTTCGAGTGATTCGTACACCTCGCCATGTTGGTTTGCTCTCCCCTATTTTGCATAGTATTCCAGTGCAATTATTGGCTTACCATGCAGCCTTATTAAAAGGCACAGATGTTGATAAACCAAGAAATCTGGCTAAATCAGTAACTGTTGAATAAAGTCTGTTAGGCTTTAAATTATGCTGACTCGCGTTCAACAACTTCACAATCGTCATCGACATTTCGTACGCGGCCTTATTCGCTTTTTAACCTATTTCGCCGCATTTTTCTTAACTGCTTTAGCTTATTGGATTGCTGATAATTTTGGCGAGCCATCTCTTGAGCAGGTGCTATATCATGCGCAGTTTGGTATGGAAGGTTTGGTGGATACCGACACGGCACTGATTAAAAGCTTCCTTACTTGGTGCGTGGCAATACCAACTGCAAGTGCACTAGTTTTAGTACTCATAGAATATTCAATCGCATTATTCTTGACGCACGGGTCTACGCACTGGCTTACTCGGCCGGCACGTTTGGCCAATATTCATTTTATAAAAGTATTCTATTGGTTCATTGGCCATCGTGCGCCACTTTATCTATTAATTGCATCTTGTATTTATTTTGGCGTGCAGTTTTCTGTTACTGCATTTGTACACAACCAATTTGGTAAAGACTATTTTTCAGAGCACTACGTTTACCCAGCTAAGGTAAAAGTGGATTTAGTGAAGCCAAAGAATTTAGTGCTGATTTATGTAGAAAGTCTTGAAGATAGTTATAAGGATCCTGCCCTATTTGGTAAGAATTTATTAAGTGGGTTGGATTATTTTAAAGGTACAAGCTTCGGTAGTTTTAAACAAGCACCTGGCACGGGATGGACGATTGCAGGCATTACTGCAACGCAATGTGCTGTGCCACTTAAGAGCGTAAGTTTGTACGATGGTAATGATCAAGGTGAAAACATTAAATCGTTTTTACCGAATGCAGTTTGCTTGGGCGACATCTTGCATGATGCTGGGTATTACAATGTTTATATGGCAAGTGATGCTTTGGCGTTTTCCGGTAAAGGTAAATTCTTTCAAGATCATCATTATGATGAAGTCTTAGGTCGTGATGAACTAAAAGGCAATCTAAAGCCAAAGGATATGAATTTCTGGGGCTTATATGATGATGATTTATTGTCTTTAGTGAAGGCAAAACTTATTCAATTGCATGCACAGAAACAACCTTTCAATTTAACGTTTAATACCATTGATACCCATGGCCCTGATGGCCATTTTTCTAAATACTGCAAAGCGCATGGCATTAAAGATTTCCCAGGAATTGTTGAGTGCACTTCTAATCAAGTGGCTGAGTTAGTTTTATTTATGAAGCGTAGCGGATACTTTAAAGATACTAATGTGGTTATTTTAGGTGATCACCTAGCAATGGAAAATCCAGTTTCAGACAAGCTAGATACCATTAAAGAGCGTCATGTTTTCAATCGATTTATTTCAGCAAAACCAGTGACTAAAAATCGTGAAGACGTATTACATTTTGATATGTTCCCAACCATTCTAGAGTTCGTTGGGTTCAAAGTTGAAGGTGGAAAATTGGGATTAGGTTTTACGGCAATTTCTAAAAATACTGACTTACCACCAGCGACTGAGTACGAAGATATGAATGAAGACTTACTCAATCAATCAGATGAGTATTTAGATCTTTGGAAGCAAAAAGAAGTTACAGCCAATCCCAATTAGCATGTGCTTTATGAGGTGCGTTTTTCATCGCAAAGTCCCATAACCAAGGTGGTAAGCAGCGCATCAATTTTGCAAGCCAGCCCATCTGCCATGGAATCACGATAAAGCGTTTTTTCTGTTTAATTGCTTTAGCAAATTTCTTCGCCGCAACATCAGGCGCCATTAGAAACGGCATAGGATATTTGTTAATGTCGGTCATTGGCGTTTTAATATAACCAGGTGCAATTGTTGTGACCATCACACCATCTTGGCTCATCTCTACACGTAGACTTTCTAAGTAAGCGATTGCAGCAGCTTTTGAGGCACTATAAGCACCTGCACCAGGTAGGCCTCTGACACCAGCAATACTCGCAATGCCCACCAGACTTCCTTGACGTGCTTTTTTCATGGCGGCCGTAAAAGGCTGGAAGGTATTCACCATACCAATTACATTAATATCAATTAGTGCTTTGAATGTTGCTGTGTCGGCTTTGTTTTCAGTTAACGTGCCAGCGCTTACCCCGGCATTGGCAATCACAATATCTGGAACGCCATATTTGCTAATAAAATCTTTCGCTGCCGCTTGCATTGCCTCTTCATCGCGGACATCAGCAGCATAAATGCTGCAAGGCGTATTGAGTTGCTCTTGAAGTGATTTTAATAAAACTTCACGACGCGCAACCAAACCCAAAGTGGCACCTTGGCTAGCATATTCTTGAGCAAGTGCTTGCCCGATTCCGCTAGAGGCGCCAGTGATAAATACTTTGAGTGCGGCCATTTGATTTTCGCTAATTGAATAGTTGGTTTTATTTCTTAGCTTTGTCTTTTCTTAAGTTATCTATGATGTAATTAGCAACATTGAAAACTTCATTATTGCCACCAGCCATTGTTACTGAAGTAATATATTTACCATCAATCATTAATGTTGGTACGCCAGTTGCACCAGATGCACGGAACACTTGAGCCGCATGATTAAGTTTGGTGCTCAGAGAAAATGAAGCGAATTCAGCTTCAACTTTTTTACGGTCAAAACCACCCTCTTTTGTAATCCAATCAATCACTGCACGTTCGTCGTTTGGAAGAAACGCTTTTTGTTTGTGCAAAGCTTCAAATAGTTTTGAATGTAACTTTTCTGAAACCCCTAACGATTCCATCACGTAAAAAGCTTTGGCCATTGGCGCCCAGTCAGGTCTTGGTAAGCCAGGCATACGTTTGAAAGTCACATCTTTTGGTAAGGTTTTAAGCCAGCTGTTCAATTGAGGCTCTAGTTGATAGCAGTGAGGGCAGCCATACCAAAAAATCTCAGTGACTTCGATTTTTGCTGGATTTTCTGTAGGGACGACTTGTACGGTTTGGTTAAATTCATTACCCATTTGTGGGTCAGCCCAGACAGTGCTTGATAACACTAACATAAGACCTGCTAATAATTTTTTCATCATTAAATCCTTATTAATTAGTTAAAACGTTACTTCTGATACTTCAACGATAGACTGTATTTTTAGATGACAGTTTAAGGGGTATTAACTTTTTTAACGTCAGCTGAAAAACCATTTTCTTTGAGTTCGCTCTTAGCCTTATTTACTTGCGCTATATCTACGAACGGGCCAACACGTACTCGATGTAATACACCTTTGTCCTGAAGCGAGATCGGTTCGACAATCGCTTCTAAACCAATGAGTGCCATTTTAGCTTTCATATTGTCAGCTTCTTGCTCAGTTCTAAATGCACCGACTTGTAAGAAATAGCTTTCTTGAGGTTTGCGATCTTCACCGTCTACTTGTTTAATTTCTTGTTCGGTGACTTTAGGTTCGTTACCTTGGAGAATGTTGTAGAACTCAAAACGTGGTTTAGCTGGTTCAGCGTTTTCCGAAGCTTCTTCTTTAGGGGCTTTTCCATCTTTTGGATCCATAGCAATGGCTGGATCGGTTTTGGTTGTAAAAGCACTTGTACCACCTTTGATATAAATCGTGAATACGACTGAAATTGCAACGCCTAATAAAACACCAACAATTAAACCAGTTAAGAAAGGATTGCCTTTGCTGCCACTAGATGCTTTTTGCGTGTTCGATTTGTAATCGTGATTCATGGTTTACCTTAAATATATGGGATTACATTTTATTGGGCGCGCTCACGCCCAATAAGTTCAAGCCATTTTTGAGCACTTGTTGAGTTGCATTAATTAAAGCTAAACGCGCGAGCTTGACGTTTTCATCGTCAACTAAGATTTTGTGTTCACTGTAAAAACTATGTAAATCACTTGCGAGTTCTTTTAGGTAATTAGCAATCGTGTGTGGTGCAAGTTCATTGGCTGCGTTGACGATCACTTCTGGGAATTCACCTAAGCGTTGCATTAAGGCTGCGTCGTGAGCGCTATTAAGTGGGCTTAAGTCAACTTTAGACAAGCCTTTAATGTCACCGCCCCACTGAGCTAATACGCTGCTGATACGTGCGTGCGCGTATTGAATGTAATAAACAGGATTATCGTTCGTTTGTGCACGGGCTAAATCAATATCAAAAATCAATTGAGAGTCTGCGCGACGAGCCGCTAAGAAATAACGTGTGGCGTCACAACCAACTTCTTCAATCAAATCACGCAAGGTCACATAGCTACCAGCGCGTTTTGAAAGTTTAACTTCTTCACCGCCACGCATCACGGTCACCATTTGGTGCAATACGTAATCTGGAAAGCCTTGAGGAATCCCAACGTTCAATGCTTGTAAGCCAGCGCGAACGCGGGTAATTGTGCTGTGATGATCAGCGCCTTGTTCATTAATCACGCGATCAAATCCGCGGTTCCATTTTTCAACATGGTAAGCCACGTCAGGCACAAAATAAGTGTAGCCACCGTCTGTTTTACGCATCACACGGTCTTTGTCATCCCCGAAATCTGTCGTGCGTAACCACAGTGCGTCGTCTTGCTCATAAGTGTGGCCGCTGGCAATCAGGCTTTGCACAGTGTCTTCAACTTTGCCTTCTGTATAAAGCGCAGATTCAAGTGAGAACACATCGAATTTAATTTGGAAGGCACGTAAATCTAAGTCTTGTTCATGACGCAAATAAGCCACTGAAAAAGCACGTATCGATTCGAGATCGTCGACGTTGCCAGTTGCCGTTACTTGTACATCATCAGCGACTACAGTTTCTTTATTTAAATAAGCGGTGGCGACATCGGCAATATACTCACCACGGTAGCCAGCTTCTGGCCACAATGGATCGTCTGGTGTAATACCTTGGCAACGTAAGTGCACGGAGTGAGTGAGATTATCAATCTGCACACCCGCATCGTTGTAGTAAAATTCACGGGTGACTGCCCAGCCGTTTGCGTCTAACAAACGGGCTAAACAATCACCGACTGCTGCACCACGGCCATGGCCAACATGCAGCGGACCTGTTGGGTTAGCAGAAACAAACTCTACTTGGACTTTACGGCCTTGGCCGATTTGATTGTGACCAAACTTTTCACCTTGGGCAGCAATTAAAGCAATGACCGCTTGTTTTGCGTTGGCGCCTAAATAAAAGTTAATGAAGCCCGCACCTGCGATTTCAACTTTTGAAACATAATCTGAGCTAGGTAAAGCTTTGATTAAAGCTTCAGCAATGGCGCGTGGATTCTGACGTAATGGCTTAGCCAACAACATGGCTAAATTGGTGGAGAAATCTCCATGGTCTTTATTTTTAGGGCGCTCAAGTTGAATCGTTAAACTAGAAGCGTCTAAATCAGTATTTTGTGCCAAGCTTTTTGCGGCTTGTGCTAGTAATTCGGTAAGATGTGCTTTCAAGGCAAATATCTAACAAGGACTAAAAAGTGTATTTTAACTCATTGAGTGCTAGTGCTCATCCCCTATTCGATTTTATGCTAATCATTTATAAGCCTATGTTTCTTTAATCAGGCCTTAAGTTAAAAGTAAATGCCAAAAAACATTTTAAAAGTTGCCCTAGATGTTCCTTTAGATCGCTTATTCGATTATCTCGATGGCGGTTTTAGTGTAAAGGTTGGTCAGCGCGTGGTCGTTCCGTTTGGCCGCAGAAATGTTGTGGGCGTTGTCATTGAAAAATCGGATAGCAGCGAGTTTGCACTTGAGAAATTAAAAACCATTATTCAGGTTTTTGATGATGAGTTACCAATAGATCCAAGTACTTTTTCTTTACTGAAGTTTTGTGCTGATTATTATCAATATCCTTTTGGCCAAGCCCTATTAGCAAGCCTACCAACAAGACTTAGACAAACTGAGCCAGCTGTTTCACGTAAGCAATATTTATATTCCCTCACGCCTGAAGGCATGGGGGCTGACCCTGATTTAATTCCCGCACGTCAATCTGTGCAGCGCAAAGTGTTTGCTGCTTTACAACAATCAACCTTGAGTGAATCTGCGCTGAAAGAAATTTCTGCGAGTTGGCGGCAGGCGATTGAAGCTTTTAGAATGCAAGGCTGGGTGCATGCGGAGCAAGTATTAGCAGGGTTTAAATCTGCAATTGAAGCAGCGCCACCACCGCACTTAAATGATGAACAACAAGTAGCGGTCAATGTCGTTACTGAGGCCGCGAACACTTTCAAACCTTTCTTGTTGCATGGCATCACCGGTAGCGGAAAAACCGAAGTGTATATGCAGATTTTGCAACAAGCGCTGGCGGATAATAATGGCCAAGCTTTAGTCTTGGTTCCTGAAATTAATTTAACCCCACAATTAGAAGCGCGCTTTAGAAATCGACTTCCACATCTACCCCTTGTATCGCTTCATAGCAATCTTGGTGAAAGCGAACGATTACAAAATTGGCGATTAGCTCAATCAGGACAAGCGCGCATTATTATTGGAACGCGTTTAGCGGTATTTACGCCCATCCCCAATTTAAAGATTGTTATGGTCGATGAAGAACATGACGGATCATATAAACAGCAAGACAGCATGCGTTATCACGCACGTGATGTTGCCATGGTGCGTGCACAACGAAGCAAAGTTCCTATTGTGATGGGAAGTGCAACGCCTGCACTAGAAACTTGGCACAACGCACAATCTGGAAAATATACGCTACTTAGTCTTCATAGCCGAGCAGTTGCGCAATCGGCTTTACCTAATATTCGTTGTATTGATACGACTAAGCAAGAGAGCACCAATGGCTTAACGCAAGTACTTGTTCATGCCATGCGTGAGCGTTTAGCTAAGGGCGAGCAAAGTCTATTATTCATCAATCGTCGTGGATATTCACCTGTGCTGCTTTGTAGCGCATGTCATTGGATTGCCCCATGTATGAGATGTAGCAGCCGATTAGTGGTGCATTTAAAACAAGGACGATTGCGTTGTCATCATTGTGGTCATGAGCAAAAGATTGTGCGGCAATGTCCAAGTTGCGGTAATGCGGATTTACATCCAACTGGGCATGGCACGCAGCGTCTTGAAGAGACGCTCAAGGCTCTCTTTCCAACAGCAAGAATTCAACGTGTAGATAGAGACAGTACGAGTCGAAAAGAAGCACTCAATGATATTCTGACAGCAGTCCATGATAATGAAATTGATATTCTCATCGGCACGCAAATGTTAGCCAAAGGGCATGACTTTCCTAATCTGACCTTAGTTGGTGTGATTGATACCGACAGCGCTTTATTTAGTCCGGACTTCCGTGCGGCTGAACGTTTATTTGCCCAACTCATGCAAGTCTCTGGCCGGGCTGGGCGTGCTGAAAAGCCGGGGGAAGTGCTGATTCAAACGGCTTTCCCTAGTCACCATTTGTTTAATGCATTACGCACTCAAGACTATCCCGCTTACGCACAAACTTTATTGCAAGAACGCGAGATGGCGCAGTTCCCACCTTATTGTTATTTAGCTTTAATTAAAGCCGAATCTACCCAATATCGAGAGGTTGAACAATTCTTGAATTTCGCCTTTGAATTGGCAAGGCAGCTGAGTGATCAAGTCTTAACTTACGACCCGATGCGTGCACAAATGGAAAAACTGAAAGGCATGGAGCGGGGACATATTTTGATGCAAGCAACACAACGCGGTGCGTTACAAAAATTGTTGGCCGCCCTTACTCCACAATTACGTGCAAGTAAATTAGCGGCCAAAGTCCGTTGGAATATTGACGTCGATCCGATGGAGTTTTAGATTTGGTGATATTGCTTACTGTGTTCGCGAACCGCAGATAAGAACGCAGCAGCATTCTCTGGTGGCGTCCATTGGGTAATGCCGTGACCAAGATTAAATACATGGCCATGACCTTTGCCATAGCTTGCTAAAATGTTAGCGACTTCTTTTTCAATAGCTTCTGGCGTTGACAGCAAAATAGCTGGATCCATATTGCCTTGAAGTGCAACCTTTTCACCAACACGTTTACGTGCTTCACCAATGCTGACAGTCCAGTCTAGTCCTAGTGCATCTGCACCAATCTGTGCTTGCGCTTCCAACCAAAGTGCGCCGCCTTTAGTAAATACAATACTCGGGACTTTTTGACCTTCTGCTGTTTTAGTCAGGCCGTTCACAATTTTTTGCATGTAGTTGAGTGAGAACTCTTGATATGCGTTGTGTGAAAGTGCACCGCCCCAAGAATCAAAAATCATCACAGCTTGAGCACCCGCAGCAATTTGCGCATTCAAATATTGAATCACGGTTTGTGCGGTCGTTTCTAAAATATGGTGCAATAAATCAGGACGGGCATAAGCCATCTTTTTGATGTTCAAAAAGTCGGTACCGCCCTTGCCTTCAACCATGTAAGTAGCGAGCGTCCAAGGACTTCCTGAAAAGCCAATAAGCGGCACGCGACCATCCAGTGTTTTGCGAATTTGGCTCACTGCGTCAAACACGTATTGCAGTTTTGCCATATCAGGCACTTCTAATTTCTGAATGTCCGCTTCTTGTTGAAGCGTGCGTTCAAATTTAGGGCCTTCACCTTCCTCGAAATAAAGTCCTAAGCCCATGGCATCTGGCACGGTCAAAATGTCTGAGAATAGAATCGAAGCGTCGAGTAATGGATAGCGATCTAAGGGCTGAATTGTCACTTCGGTTGCGAAGTCTGGATTCTTGCAAAGCTGTAGAAAACTACCTGCTGTTTTACGGCTTTCACGATACTCAGGTAAATAACGGCCCGCTTGTCGCATCATCCATACAGGGGTGTAATCTGTTGGTTGGCGCATGAGCGCTTTTAGAAAAGTATCGTTCTTTAACATCGTCATTTTTTGTCTTTAAATGTAGTAATTCAATGATGAAAAAAGGGTGCTAAGCACCCTTTTCTTTTACGCTAAATTAGCGAGGTAATTTAGATGAGCCCATTAAGAACTCATCGACTGCTCTAGCACATTGACGGCCTTCGCGAATCGCCCAAACAACCAATGATTGACCACGACGCATATCGCCAGCTGCAAAAATTTTGGCTTTAGATGTTGCGTAACAACCTTCACCATCTGTTGTAGCTTTAGCGTTGCCGCGGTTGTCTTTTTCCACGCCAAACGCATCGAGTACTTTTTGCATTGGACTGACAAAGCCCATAGCAAGCAAGACCAAGTCAGCTTTGATAGTGAATTCAGTCCCTGGAATTTCTTCCATTTTGCCGTTTTTCCACTCAACCTTAGCACCTTTAAGCGCTGTGACTTTACCGTTTTCACCAATAAATTCTTTGGTTGTCACAGACCAGTCACGCTCACAACCTTCTTCGTGTGAACTTGAAGTGCGAAGTTTAAGTGGCCAGTTTGGCCAGACCATTTCTTTGTTTTCTTTTTCTGGAGGTTGCGGCATCAATTCAAATTGCGTGATTGAAACAGCGCCATGACGGTTAGACGTACCTACACAGTCTGAACCTGTATCGCCACCGCCAATTACAACTACATGTTTATTAGTCGCCATGATTTGGTTAGGAATCGTGTCGCCTGCCACCACTTTGTTTTGTGGTGTTAAGAAGTCCATCGCAAAGTGCACACCATCTAATTCACGGCCAGTCGCCGGTAAGTCGCGTGGGTGTTCTGCACCGCCAGCTAAAACCACAGCATCGAATTCTTTTGTGAGTTGCTCAGCGCTGACATTTTCACCAACGGTTTGATTCACACGGAATTCAACACCTTCAGCTTCCATTTGTTTGATCCGACGGTCGATATGACTTTTTTCGAATTTAAAGTCAGGGATGCCGTAACGTAACAAACCACCAACACGTGTTTCTTTTTCAAACACCACAACACTATGACCAGCGCGTGCTAATTGTTGAGCAGCTGCCATACCCGCAGGGCCTGAGCCTACGATGGCAATTTTTTTGCCAGTTTTATGTGATGGTGGCTGAGGGATAACCCAATTATTTTCCCAAGCTTTATCAATGATCGCGTGTTCAATTGATTTAATACCAACTGCATCATCATTAATATTCAGCGTACATGCTGCTTCGCAAGGTGCTGGGCAGATACGACCAGTGAACTCTGGGAAGTTGTTCGTTGAATGCAATACATCAATCGCACCACGCCAATCTTGTTGGTAAACCAAATCATTCCAGTCAGGAATAATATTGTTGATTGGACAGCCTGTTGTACAGAATGGAATGCCGCAATCCATGCAACGTGCGCCTTGAATTTTAGCCTCTTCATCGCTGAGATGAATGACGAACTCTTTGTAGTTTTTAACGCGATCAGTGACAGGTAAATTTGCCTCTGAAAGACGTTGATACTCCATAAAACCGGTGACTTTACCCATTATGCAGCTTCCTTCTTAGCAGCAGCGGCCAACTCTGTGAGGGCACGCTTATATTCATTTGGCATCACTTTAACAAACTTAGTTCTCATATTCGCCCAATCCGCACGAATTGCTTGAGCACGTTCACTGCCTGTGTAGGCAATGTGTTTATCTATGAGTGCTAATAATGTTGTTTCATCGGCTTGATTCAAGTGGTTAACGCTACCAGCGGTAAACGTTGAAGCTGGCTCAACTTTTTCGAGTGAAACCATGCCCATGTTGCAACGCTTGTTGAACATGCCATCTTCGTCATATACATAAGCCACACCGCCAGACATACCAGCAGCGAAGTTAAGGCCAGTTTGACCAAGCACCACGACGGTACCGCCAGTCATGTACTCACAGCCGTGGTTACCAACGCCTTCAACGACTGCGCTTGCACCTGAATTACGGACACAGAAACGTTCGCCTGCGACACCACGGAAATAGCTTTCGCCGGTGGTTGCGCCAAACATCACAGTGTTGCCCGCAATCACGTTTTCATGTGCGATACCGCGGAAAGCTTTAGGTGGTTTAATCACGATGCGACCACCACATAAGCCTTTGCCGACGTAATCGTTACCTTCGCCAGTCAATTCTATGCTGATGCCGTGTGCCAAGAATGCTGCAAAACTTTGACCAGCAGTTCCCGCTAACTTAATGTTAATCGTGTCGTCTGGTAAACCTGCATTGCCATAAATGCTTGCAACTTGATTAGACAACATGGTGCCGCAAGTGCGGTTAGTGTTGGTAATAGGCAAGTCAATATTAACCTTTTCACCTTTTTCTAAGGCTGGCTTAGCAAGTGCGATGAGTTGATTATCAAGTGCATGTTGTAAGCCATGGTCTTGATAGTCGTTATGGCGTAATGAAACTTCTTCACCCACTTTAGGCTGGTGGAATATCTTAGTGAAATCCAAGCCCGAAGCTTTCCAGTGATCCAAGCCTTTTTGCATATCCAATAAATCAGCACGGCCGATTAAGTCATTAAATTGACGGATACCCATTTCAGCCATTAATTCACGGACTTCTTCAGCGATGAAGAAGAAGTAATTCACAACATGCTCTGGTTGACCAGTAAAGCGTTTACGCAATTCAGGGTCTTGTGTAGCCACACCTACTGGGCAAGTGTTGAGGTGGCATTTACGCATCATGATGCAGCCTTCAACAACAAGCGGCGCTGTTGCAAAACCAAATTCATCAGCACCAAGTAGCGCACCAATTAGTACGTCACGACCTGTTTTCATTTGGCCGTCAACTTGTAAGATCACGCGACCACGTAATTGGTTAAGCACTAAAGTTTGCTGTGTTTCAGCCAAACCAAGTTCCCACGGCGTACCCGCATGTTTGATCGATGAAATTGGTGAAGCACCAGTACCACCGTCATGACCAGCCACAACAATGTGATCTGATTTTGCTTTTGCTACACCAGCAGCAACAGTACCAATACCCGTTTCTGATACCAATTTCACAGAGATTTCAGCTTTTGGATTTGCATTTTTCAAATCGTGAATCAATTGTGCCAAATCTTCGATAGAGTAAATATCGTGATGCGGTGGTGGTGAAATTAAACCCACGCCAGGTACTGAGAAACGTAACTGCGCAATATATGGGCTCACTTTGTGGCCTGGTAATTGACCGCCTTCACCAGGTTTTGCACCTTGTGCCATTTTGATTTGGATTTGGTCAGCGTTTGCTAAATATTCAGCAGTCACACCGAAGCGACCTGATGCCACTTGCTTAATTTTTGAGCGCATTGAATCGCCAGCTTTAAGCGCAATATCTTTCTCAATTAAGCTAGCGCCAATCACTTCAGCCATTGAACTTGCTTTAGCAACAGGGATGAAACGTTTAGGATCTTCGCCGCCTTCGCCGGTATTTGATTTGCCGCCAATGCGGTTCATCGCAATCGCTAATGTGGCATGTGCTTCAGTTGAAATAGAACCCAAAGACATCGCGCCTGTTGCGAAACGTTTAACAATCTCTTTTGCTGGCTCAACTTCATCTAAAGGCACAGGTGCGCCAGCAGATTTAATCTCGAACAAGCTACGTAAAGTCATATGGCGACGGCTTTGGTCGTTGATGAGTTTTGCATATTCTTTGTAAGTACTTGCTTCGCCTGTACGTGTTGCGTGTTGTAACTTAGCAATAGATTCTGGTGTCCACATGTGTTCTTCACCGCGTACACGGAAAGCATATTCGCCGCCAGCTTCAAGTGCATTTGCCAACACTGGATCTTCACCAAAAGCATTGTTGTGCATATTTAAGGCTTCTTGAGCTACTTCGCTTAAGCCAATACCTTCAATGTGCGTTGCAGTACCTGTGAAGTATTTTTCAATAAATGCTGTGTTGAGGCCAATCGCTTCAAAGATTTGTGCGCCACAGTAAGATTGGTAAGTTGAAATACCCATCTTAGACATAACTTTGTGTAAGCCTTTGCCGATTGCTTTAACAAATTTCTTGTTGCTTTCGTAAGTATCATTACCCACTAAATCAGCAATAGTTTGGAACGCTAACCAAGGACAAACCGCTTCTGCACCATAACCTGCAAGCAATGCGAAATGATGTACTTCGCGTGCAGAACCTGTATCAATTACTAAGCCAGTGCTGGTGCGAAGACCAGCACGCACTAATGATTGATGGGTTGCTGAAGTAGCAAGCAATGCAGGAATCGCCAAGCGATCTTTGCTAACGTTGCGATCAGATAACACTAAAACATTGAAGCCATCATGAACGGCTTTATTCGCTGCAGTGCATACAGCTTCTACTGCTGCTTCCATGCCGCGTTTACCTTGCTCAGCAGGGTAAGTAATATCTAGTGTGAGAGTGCGATATTGGTTTTGTGTAAATGCGCTAATCGATTTAATTTGTTCCAATTCTTCTAGCGTTAATACAGGCTGACTTGCCTCTAAACGCATTGGAGGATTGGTTTCATCAATACCAAGTAAATTAGGTTTTGGACCAATAAATGTCACCAATGACATCACTAATTCTTCACGAATTGGATCGATTGGTGGGTTGGTCACTTGAGCAAATAATTGTTTGAAGTAGTGATATAAAACTTTTGGTTTGTTTGATAACACTGAAAGCGCTGCATCATTACCCATAGAGCCAGATGCTTCTTCGCCATTCGCAATCATTGGCTGCATGACGAACTTGATGTCTTCTTGTGTGTAGCCAAATGCTTGTTGGGTATCTAACAAGCTAGCTGCCATTTCAACTTTTGCGTCAACAGTAGGCAAGTCGCTTAAGTGGTAGCGAGACTTTTTCAACCATTCTTGGTAAGGCTTCGCTTTTGCTAATTCTTGTTTAACTTCTGCATCATCAATAATGCGACCTTGCTCCAAGTTAATGAGCAACATTTTGCCTGGCTGTAGACGCCATTTTTTAACGATTTTTTCTTCAGGGAAAGTAAGCACGCCCATTTCCGAAGCCATCATCACATGGTCATCGTCAGTCACTAAATAGCGCGCTGGACGTAAACCGTTACGGTCGAGTGTTGCGCCAATCGTTGTGCCGTCTGTAAATGCAACCGCTGCTGGACCGTCCCATGGTTCCATTAATGCTGCATGATATTCATAGAATGCACGTCTATCGTCATCCATGAGTTTGCTAGCATTTTCGTTAGACCAAGCTTCTGGAATTAGCATCATCATTGCGTGTGGTAATGAATATCCACCAGCGACAAGCAATTCAAGTGCATTATCAAAAGCTGCAGAGTCAGACTGACCTTCAACAATCAATGGCCATAATTTTTCTAGGTCTTCACCCATTAAAGCTGAACGCATTGATTCGTGACGTGCCGCCATCCAGTTGATATTGCCTTGCACGGTATTGATTTCACCGTTGTGTGCAATCATCCGGAATGGATGCGCCAAATCCCAAGCAGGGAAAGTGTTTGTAGAGAAGCGTTGGTGCACCAGTGCAAGTGCAGAAACCATGTCTTCATCTTGCAAATCTTTGTAATAAACACCCACTTCGTTGGCAAGCAACATGCCTTTGTAAATGATGGTTTTTGAAGACAATGAAGGGAAATAGAACTGTGCTGAATCGTCTAATTTAAGCGCACGAACTTCATGTTCGATACGTTTACGAATGACAAATAATTTACGCTCGAAAGCATTTTGATCTGCTAGTTTCTCATTGCGACCAATAAATACCTGGCGCATTTCTGGTTCAACATCTTTAGCTGCTTGAGCGATATTGCTGTTGTCGCGAGGAACGTCGCGCCAACCGAGTAAGTTTTGGCCTTCTTCGTGAATGATGCGAGCAACAATAGACTCACAAGCTTCACGGCCGTTTTTAGTTTGAGGTAAGAATGCGGTACCGCAAGCGTATTCGCCTAGCGCTGGTAGCTTAATACCAAGTTTTGTCGCTTCTTTGCGCATAAAGGCATCAGGCATTTGAATCAAAATACCTGCGCCATCACCCAGTTTTGGGTCATAGCCAGTTGCGCCACGATGCGTTAGGTTTGCAAGAATTTGCAAGCCTTGTTGCACAATTTTGTGGCTCTTGTTGCCTTTAATGTGGGCAACAAAACCTAAACCACAGGCATCACGCTCGTTAGAAGGACTATATAAACCTTGTTGCTCTGGCATTCCGCTGCCCATTCCTATCCCTCGTCATACTGATAAAAACGGACACCAAATCGAGGGTTTTGGTGTCCGCTAACCCCGTCTACACTTGCTTTCAAGCGCACAGGAAGATGTAAATTAAGCCGCTAAATTAATAAGTCATTTCAATTCTTGGTAAATCAATTGAAAAATATCGACATATTTTGCGGTGAAACCTTGTAATTCTACTGTCATTAGCCTTTAGCTTCAAGCTTTGCGCTTAAATCTATCGCTATTTTTAGTCTTCAAGATATGCCCCAGATTTTACTGATTTAGGCTTTTAATTTTGCAAAGCTCTTTTTGGCAGCTGCAATCGTCGCTGCAATGTCTTCTTCAGTATGTGCCGCAGACACAAATCCAGCTTCAAACGCTGATGGGGCAAGGTAAATGCCTTCGTCTAACATGAAGTGGAAGAAGTGATTAAACGCCTCTTTATCGGTCTTCATAATCTCATCAAAGCTGGTTGGAACGGTTTTGCTGAAATAAAGGCCAAACATGCCGCCCACTGATTGCGTGCAAAAATCAATGCCAGCTTCTTTGGCGGCATCGCTTAAGCCTTGCATTAGTTTGTGAGTGCTTGCGCTTAATTTGTCATGAAAGCCAGGCGCTTGAATCAGTTCTAATGTTTTCATGCCAGCAGCAACCGCCACTGGATTGCCTGACAATGTGCCCGCTTGGTATACCGGCCCAACAGGTGCTAAGCATTGCATGATGTCAGCGCGTCCACCAAATGCACCTACTGGCAAGCCGCCACCGATTACTTTGCCTAAGGTCGTCATGTCAGGTTTTACATTGTAAAGCGCTTGAGCGCCCCCGAGCGCAACGCGGAACCCTGTCATCACTTCATCAAAAATTAATACTGCACCATGCTTGGTACATTCTTCACGTAAGGTTTCCAAGAATCCTTTAATCGGCGTGACGAGGTTCATATTGCCAGCTACCGCTTCAACAATAATGCAGGCAATTTCATCGCCAATTTCATTGAATAAAGTTTTAACACCTTCGATATCGTTGTAATTCAGAGTGAGCGTGTGCGCTGCAACTTCTGGCGGCACGCCAGCTGAGCTTGGTGTGCCAAATGTAAGCAATCCTGAACCTGCCTTCACTAAAAGTGCATCAGCGTGGCCGTGGTAACAACCTTCAAATTTCACGATTTTGCTGCGGCCAGTAAAACCACGCGCGACACGAATCGCGCTCATGGTGGCTTCAGTGCCTGAGCTGACAAGACGCACTTGTTCCATGCTCGGTACCAGTTTTTGGATCATTTCTGCCATGTCTAATTCACGGGCAGTAGGCGCGCCAAAAGATAAACTATTACCAGCGACTTCGCGCACGGTGTTAATCACTTCTGGATGCGCGTGGCCTAAAATCATTGGCCCCCATGAGCCAATGTAGTCGATATATTGCTTGTCATCTTCATCCCATAATTTAGAACCTAGGCCGCGTTTAAAAAACACTGGTGTTCCACCTACAGAGCGAAAAGCGCGCACTGGTGAATTGACCCCACCAGGAATGAGTTTTTGAGATTTTTCGAAAAGGCTTTGATTTCTTGAAGTCATGGATATGTGCTCTTAAAAGCTTAAAAAATAGATGAAAATTGTTGTGCCGTAACCCGAATTTTATCGTGCTCTTGTTTAAATAATTCGCCAATTACCGCAATAGCGTTAGCACCTGCTTCTACAACGGATGCGGCATTTTCTAGTGTAATGCCTCCTATGGCAACGCTAGGAAGATTAAGTTTTTTTGCTTGCGTAAATAAATCCAGTTCCGCGCGCGGTGCATTTGGTTTTGTGCTTGATGGAAAGCATGCACCAAAGGCTACGTAATCTGCCCCTGCTTTTTCTGCCGCTTCCGCTCTAGCAAATTCGCCATAACATGAGACGCCAAGTATCTTATCTTCGCCAATCATGTTTTTAATTGCAGCGATATTGCCATCATCTCCGCCAATATGAACGCCATCTGCATTAATTTCTAAACATAATGTAACGTGGTCATTAATAATTAATGGAATCTCGTGTTTTCTACATACTTCTAGCAAGGCTAGTGATTGCTTGATACGTAATTTTTGGTCAGCAATTTTGTTACGGTATTGCACCACGCGTGCGCCACCCAAGATGCTAGCTTCAGCCATTTCGCATAGAAGGTCGGTGTCGACTAAGTCCGGAGTGATTGCATAAAGTCCTGCAATCTTAAATTGACGGCAATGTGCTTCTAACATGTTGCGATTTATTCGTTTTCTTCTTCGCGCGCCCAGAACATGCGATCAGGAATATGCTGACCCATTCCAGGACGGAAACCTGCTTTTAATGTCTGCCATGTATATTCCTGCGCTTCTAAAACTGCCTCTTCCATCGTAAGGCCATGAGCGATACAAGCAGCAATTGCTGAAGTGAGTGTGCAGCCAGAGCCGTGGTAACTGCCTGGCAAACGTTCCCAGTTGTATGCTTTAATCAAACCACCTTCACCATATAAAGTATTGACCACGTCATTAGAGCGCTCATGTGTACCAGTGATAAGTACATATTCAGCACCCATGTCTAATAAGCGTTGAGCACTTTCATCGAGGGATGCATTTTCTGCTTCATCTGAATCATCGTTGTAATAAGCTAATCGACGGGCTTCGATGCTATTCGGCGTTAGTAATGTTGCTTGGGGAAAAAGTAAGTCGATCATTGCTGCTTGTATATCATCAGTTGCAAGCTCATCGCCACGACCTGATGACAATACGGGATCAATCAATAATGGGGTGTCTGGATAATCCGCCATGATTTCAGCAATGACGGCGACGTTCTCTACGCTACCTAACATACCTATTTTAAAAGCCATCACTTGCATGTCTTCTAAAATAGTCCGTGCTTGCTCATTCACCCAATCTGCGTCGAACACCATAATGTTTTCAACGCCTACTGTGTCTTGTACAGTAATTCCAGTCACGACGGAAAGTGGATGGCATCCAATGCTAGCAAAAGTCAAAATGTCAGCTTGTAAACCTGCACCGCTACTTGGGTCGGTGGCTGCGAAAGTCATCACTGATGGAGGCATAAGATTTGTCATGAATATAATTGATTGGTAATTTAAGTGATGAGCGAAGAGGAGAATTAAAGTTTACATTTTAGCTTAAAAGCTGGTTGTTATTAGGAGATTTTGTTTTAAACCAGATCAATCATTTTTTGCGATTTATAAAGACAGTTATCATTGACATAACTATCTGTTTTATAGTAATATTATTAGCGCATAAAGAGTTGGAATAACCATGCCAACCTGTCTTAAAAGATAAGGTGGAAATTAATAATGCGGTAGTGATATGAACACTACAATTTCTAAGTCATGGTGTTCCTAAATTAATAAAGGAGTCACTATGAATGCCATCAGTACTATTCAGAAAATAATTCAATCTCGATGTAATGAGTTAAATATTACTTACAAAGAACTCGTTATAAAAACAGGATACTCAAACGTCTCCGTCGGTCTTAAGCGACTCAACCAATTATTTAACAATGATTATCAAGCATCAGCTGGATTAATTGAAAAACTACCTTTAGCACTTAACTTGTCAGTAGCAGAAATTAATCAAGCAATTATTTGTTCTAAATTGGAACAAAAAGCTGAGCAAGATGAAATTGACCGATTGTGGTTTAGACCTAATGTGTTAGTCAGAACTGAACAAAGAGGTAGACCTAAGCAAATTTTCATTGCCGCTATTCTTAATGCAAACCAATATATCGCTCATGACTTTCCTGCTGATTTACATGTTTCTGAGTACAAACGTTATGCGTTAAATTTTTATTATTCAAACGCTGAGCGTGTTGATGCGTTCTTTTATGCGCCTGTTGATATAGTGATTAATTATTCATACGAACATTCAGAAATTATTACACTTGCAGGTGACCATATTAAATATCTAAATAAGAATGAAAGTGTAGGTAAGCTGACTTATGAAATTTGATTATTCAACTAATCCACCAACAGCATGGAAAGTTGAAGATGGAGATTGGGTTCGAGTTGATAGCCGTGACGTGATGCAGTGCACTGTTTGTCAGAAGTATTTTGTAAATACAAGTTTGTTAAACAGGACACCTATCTGCAGTACTGGATGTCATTTAAAAATGATCGAGAACTTGAGAATTAATGAAATGAAAATCTAAATGGAGCGGATGACGGGAATCGAACCCGCGTATCGAGCTTGGGAAGCTAGCGTTCTACCATTGAACTACATCCGCATTTTGAAGTAATACTTTTATGATTTCTCGCAAGCTGTGCATTCTACGCACCTGAGTATCAGCATTGCAAACAGTTAATTCAGAAATGCTTTGATAGCGTTTGCTAAAGAAGCTCAAATCTAAGAAAATAGGACAACAGTAAAATTTGCTGTTATTCACTATTTTTCACTTACTTTTTGGTAAACATCCAATTGATTCAGATCACCATCAATGGCAAGTCAAGAGAGTTTGAGGAAACTATTTCTACATTAGCAGATCTAGTTGAAAAACTTGGGTTAACCGGTAAACGTTTAGCAATTGAACGTAATGGTGAAATTGTCCCTAAAAGTACATTTGCTGAAGTGCATTTGCAAAATGGTGATCAATTGGAAATTGTAGGCGCAGTCGGTGGCGGTTAAGGCGAACATGAACACATTAAATATTGCAGGTAAATCTTATAACTCTCGGTTGTTAGTGGGAACTGGTAAATATAAAGACTTTACGGAAACGCGCGCGGCAATTGATGCCTCTGGCGCTGAGATTGTAACGGTTGCAATTCGTCGTACGAATATAGGCCAAAACGTTGGCGAACCTTCCTTACTCGATTACTTACCGCCAGAAGAGTTTACCTATTTACCTAACACAGCAGGCTGTTACTCTGCTGATGATGCCGTACGTACTTTGCGCTTAGCACGTGAATTACTAGATGGCCACAAGCTAGTGAAGTTGGAGGTGTTGGGTGATCCTAATACGTTGTATCCCAATGTCATTGAGACAATTAAAGCCGCTGAGACTTTGGTGAAAGATGGTTTTGATGTCATGGTATATACATCTGATGATCCGATTATCGCCAAACAATTAGAAGAAATTGGTTGTTGCGCAGTGATGCCTTTAGCTTCATTGATCGGTTCTGGTATGGGGATTTTAAACCCATGGAATCTACAAATCATTATTGAAAACGCTAAGGTGCCAGTATTAGTGGACGCTGGCGTGGGGACTGCTTCAGACGCAGCCATTGCAATGGAGCTTGGGTGTGCTGGCATTCTAATGAATACAGCAATTGCTGGGGCTAACGATCCTGTTTTAATGGCTTCTGCAATGAAGAAAGCTGTTGAAGCTGGCCGAGAAGCTTTTCTGGCTGGACGTATGGCGAAGAAACTTTATTCTGCTGCACCAAGTTCACCAACAACGGGTTTGATCGCTTAGGCTTTTGATGGCAGCTGATAAAAATTATGATTGTTTAGTAACGGTAAGAACAACTTATTTGGCTGATCAATCTGATGTTGATGAAAGTCAGTTTGTTTTTTCTTACACCATTAATATTACCAATACAGGAAATGTGGCTGCCCAGCTAATCAGCCGTCATTGGGTTATTACAGATTCCAATAATAAAATTCAAGAGGTGCGTGGGTTAGGAGTTGTTGGTGAGCAGCCTTTGTTAGAGCCAGGCGCTTCTTTTGAATATACAAGCGGTACCATGTTGAATACTCCTGTTGGTACGATGCGAGGTAGTTATCAATTTACTGCTGCAGATGGAACGCAGTTTGAGACACCTATTCCTCCTTTTACATTAGCAATGCCTAGGGTGTTGCATTAGGTTTATTAATGAATATTCGATTTTATTTTATTTTATTCGTTCTATTTCTAAATGCCTGTAGTTTTTGGTCTACAAAACCTATACCTCCAGCAGAACCGGTTTCACCACCACCAGCGCCGGTAGTCACCCCAGCTGCCCCCCCAGTCACTAAAGCGCCAGAAGCTGCCAAGCCTGAGGTGCCCAAAATTGCTGATTATAGTTTGCTCAAATCTGCACAGTGGAGTGATTTGGATGGTATTGCAAAAGATGACGTAACTAAGGCTTGGCCAGCATGGGTGTTAGGTTGTTCTGCACTAAAAGCAAAGCCTGCATGGCAAGCTGTGTGTACTGAAGCTGAACAGTTAAAAAATCCAAGTAAATCAAAAATTCTTGAGTTTTTCAAAAAGAATTTTTCAGTTTATCGCGCCACAAATGCTGATGGCACTGAGTCAGGTTTAATCACTGGTTATTACGAACCTATTATTAAAGGCAGTCGAACTAAACGAGATCAATATCAACATGCACTTTATACGCGCCCCGATGATTTAATTACGGTAGAGCTTGCGAGTCTATTTCCAGAGTTAGCTAACAAACGTGTTCGTGGTCGAGTAGTTGGAACTAAGTTAATTCCTTATTTTAATCGGGCCGAAATTGAAGCAGATAACTCACCGCTGCAAGGCCGTGAATTTGTTTGGGTGGATGATCAAATTGATTTATTCTTCTTACAAATCCAAGGGTCAGGGATGGTGCATTTGGATAATGGTGAAAAAATGCATATTGGTTATGCGGATCAGAATGGGCAGCCTTATCAATCTATAGGGCGTTTGCTGATTGATCGAGGTGAACTCACGGCTGATAAAGCCTCTATGCAAGGCATTAAAGATTGGGCTAAAAAAAATCCAACTAAATTGCGTGAGTTATTGAACGCTAATCCAAGCTATGTTTTCTTTAGAGAGTTGCCGCCAGGCCTTCCTGGACCGCTAGGGGCCTTGGGTGTGCCAATTCTTGCTGAAAGAGTAGTTGCGGTTGATCCAAAATTCGTACCACTAGGTGCCCCTATATTTTTATCTACCAATCAACCTTTTACTAATAAACCGCTTCAACGATTAATGATGGCTCAAGATACAGGTGGCGCAATTAAAGGCGGTGTGCGCGCTGACTTTTTTTGGGGTGCCGGAAATGAAGCGGGTAGGCAAGCAGGGTCTATGAAGCAAAGCGGAAAGATCTGGGTATTGTTGCCTAATGGCTTTACGTTTCCGAAGTGACCATTAATTAGTAGGCAATAAAAAAGGAGCCATAGGCTCCTTTTTTGTGAATCTTTAAAATTACTTGTTCATTACGTACATAGTAACTTCAAAGCCAAAACGCATTTCTGTAGCAGCTGGTTTAGTCCACATAGTAATTCTCCTAAGTATTATTTCGCGTTGTCTAGTGACGTTGCGGATGTATGAATAATACGCTGATCGAAAAACTTAGCACTATCCTTAGTCATTAAAGATACCTAATGATTTTCATTAGATCATTAATCTTCAATCCCTAATTCTTGGATCTTTCTAGTGAGTGTATTTCTACCCATACCAAGCTGCGTCGCAGCTTCAATGCGTCTTCCGTTGGTATGATGCAACGCTTGGGTGATTAAGATTTTCTCAAACTCTCGTGTTCGACTATCAAGTACGTTTTGTTCTCCGCGTGCCAATGCATTAAATACTTCAGCAGCTAATGCCTCTTGCCATGAACTGACATTTGATGGTTTTGCTGTGTCATCTTTAAGTTCTGGAGGCAGGTCCGCTATATCAATATTTTGACCTGGGGCCATCACGGTTAGCCAGTGACATACATTTTCTAATTGGCGTACGTTACCACTCCAGCTCATTGACGCCAGGTACTTTAGGGCTCCAGCGGTAGGCTGCTTAGCCTCCACCCCCAATTCTTGCGCACTATGAATTAAAAAATGTTTGACGAGTAGCGGAATGTCTTCAGAGCGTTCACGTAATGCCGGCAGGCGAAGGCGAATCACATTTAAGCGATGAAATAAGTCTTCGCGAAATAGTCCTTGTTTAACCCGATCTTCTAAATCTTGATGGGTTGCCGCAATGATGCGAACGTTTACTTTAACTGGTTGGTGACCGCCAATTCGATAAAACTGACCATCACAAAGAACCCGTAACAAACGTGTTTGAAGGTCAGCAGGCATGTCGCCAATTTCATCTAAGAATAGTGTGCCGCCGTCAGCTTGTTCAAAGCGTCCACGACGAGATGCTTGTGCGCCAGTAAAGGCTCCTCGTTCATGGCCAAACAATTCGGATTCTAGTAAATCTTTGGGTATTGCTGCCGTATTGATTGCAATAAAGGGCTTGTCTGCCCGCGGGCTATGGCGATGTAAGGCGCTTGCAACTAGCTCTTTACCTGTTCCTGATTCGCCGTTAATGAGGACGGTTGCGTGTGAGCGGCTAAGGCGTCCGATTGCACGAAAAACTTCCTGCATGGCAGGGGCTTGGCCGATGATTTCTGGAGTTTCTTCAGGGAGTTCGGTTTCCACTGTTTTGCGCTGACTTTCTTCAACTGCGCGGCGAATCACATCGATGGCTTGATCAACATCAAACGGTTTGGCTAAGTACTCAAAAGCGCCACCTTGAAAAGCTGCGACTGCACTCTCCAAATCGGAATAGGCCGTCATAATAATAACAGGCGTATCTGGAAGTTTTTGCTTAATATCTTGTAAGAAATCCAAACCAGATCCGTTGGGCATGCGAATGTCGCTGACAATGACTTGAGGTTCTTCATTTGCAAGTGCTGCCATTGCTTCTGGCACAGAAGAGAATGTTTTGAATTCTAGTTCTGTGCGAGCAAGTGCCTTTTCAAATACCCAGCGTATTGATTTGTCGTCGTCAATAATCCAAATTGGTTTCATGGTCTGCCTGTTCGATAAAGTTGTTTATTGCTTAATTGAAATTGTTTTCATGGCCGTGCTTTCGATGGGCAATAAAATCGTAAAGCATGTGCGGCCGGGTTCACTTTCACATTCAATCATTCCGTGATGCTGTGTGATGAAAGTTTGCGCTAATGTTAGTCCAAGCCCAGATCCGCCTTCACGGCCAGTGACCAATGGGTAGAAAATGCGATCCCGGATGTCAGCTGGAATGCCAGGGCCGTTATCGATAATTTGTAATCTAATGGCTACGCGGTAACGTTTCTTAGCCAAGGTTACTTGACGTTCTGCGCGTGTTCTTAAAGTAAGTTCGGCATTCTTTTGCCCGCTTGACTGCATTGCTTGTGCGGCATTACGTGCAATATTAAGTACGGCTTGTATTAGTTTCTCACGATCACCAATAATGTCTGGGAGGCTTGTATCGTAGTCACGTTTTACTCTAATCGTTTGAGAAGAGTTTTGTGGGGACTCTGCTAACAATAAGCTTCTGACACGCTCAAGCACTTCATGAATATTGACTGGCTCATATTTTGGTACGCGATGCGGCACCAGTAATCTGTCCATCAAAAGCTGTAAGCGATCGGCTTCCTTAATAATGACTTGGGTATATTCTCGAAGACTGGCTTGTGGTAGTTCATGCTCTAGTAACTGTGCTGCGCCGCGAAGGCCGCCTAGTGGATTACGGATTTCATGTGCGAGGTTTCTTAGAAGTTCGGTATTAGCTTGTTGGTGAATCAGCATGCGTTCTTCACGTGCAATTCGAAGTTGCTGATCCATTTGTTGAAACTCCAGTACTAAAGCTGCTGGCGGTTGATCAACTGGCGTCACAGTGCAAGTCACGGCCAATGAAGTCTGCTTGGGCGTACTGATAGAGAACTCATGCTCGCGGAACGGGCTGCCTGTGCTTAATGCATTTTCTACTGCAGAGCATAAGATATCGCAGCCAGGAAATACTTTGGCAATAGATACGCCAATAATTTGTCTTGCGCTGAACGCAAACAGCACTTCTGCGCCTGGATTGGCGTAGGTGACTTTATGCTCGTCATCTAAAAGAATGACGGCTGTCGCAAGATGTTCAAGTCCTGCAAAAGAAGAAGGGGTTTCTTGTACCATGCTCTCTAATAAGCAACCCGCGTGCCAAGCACGAATTTTCCGTAGATGATGTAAATATAAGTACTAATGTACTCTTTATCAGCAACAATTTGCACTATTTTAGTGCATTTTATTGTGGAGTGTTTCTGGTGTTGTTGCTTGCCTTAGGTGACGGACATAAAAAAGGCGGGTTAACCCGCCTTTTTTATCTGCTGATTAAAACTAATTAGCAGCTATAGTACATACCAAATTCAATTGGATGTGGAGTCATACGTAAGTTGTTAACTTCACCCATCTTCAATTCGATGTATGCGTTGATCCAGTCATCAGAGAATACGCCGCCACGAGTTAAGAACTCACGGTCTTTATCGAGGTACTCAAGCGCTTGTTCTAATGATGAACAAACTGTTGGGATCAATGCATCTTCTTCTGGTGGAAGATGGTATAAGTCTTTAGTTGCAGCTTCACCTGGGTGAATCTTGTTTTGTACGCCATCAAGACCAGCCATCATTAAAGCACTGAATGCTAAGTATGGGTTGGCTGTTGGATCAGGAAAGCGAGCCTCAACACGGCGTGCTTTGTCAGAATGAACGAATGGAATACGGATTGAAGCAGAACGGTTCTTAGCTGAGTAAGCTAATTTAACTGGGGCTTCAAAGCCAGGTACTAAGCGTTTGTAAGAATTAGTACTTGGGTTAGTAATTGCGTTCAATGCACGAGCATGTTTGATAATACCGCCGATGTAGTAAAGAGCAAAATCGCTCAAACCAGCATAGCCGTTACCAGCAAACAAGTTTTTGCCATCTTTCCAGATGGATTGGTGAACGTGCATACCTGAGCCGTTATCACCAGCGTATGGTTTAGGCATGAAAGTCGCTGTTTTGCCATATGCGTGAGCAGTATTTAAAACAACGTATTTCAAAGTTTGCGTCCAGTCAGCACGTTTAACTAATGTGCTGAATTGTGTGCCGATTTCACATTGACCGGCACCAGCCACTTCGTGGTGATGCACTTCAACAGGAATGCCCATTTCTTCAAGTGTGATACACATAGCAGAGCGTACGTCTTGCAATGAATCGACTGGAGGTACTGGGAAGTAACCACCTTTAACAGCTGGACGGTGACCAGTGTTACCACCTTCGAATTTGTCGTTAGAAGACCAAGGAGCTTCTTCTGAGTTAATGCGCACTGAGCTACCGCTCATGCTCACGTCCCATTGAACTGAATCAAAAATGAAGAATTCTGGTTCTGGACCAAAGTAAGCAGTATCACCGATGCCGCTTGATTTTAAGTAAGCTTCGGCACGTTTTGCTACGCTACGTGGGCAACGGTCGTAACCTTTACCATCTGTAGGATCAACAACGTCACAAGTTAAAATCAGTGTAGGCTCGTCCATGAATGGATCGATGTTTGCTGTGTCTGGGTCAGGCATCAATTGCATATCAGATGCTTGAATACCTTTCCAACCAGCGATTGAAGAGCCATCAAATGCGTGGCCTTCAGTGAATTTGTCTTCGTTAAATGCTGAAACAGGCACAGTAACGTGTTGTTCTTTACCACGAGTGTCGGTGAAACGGAAATCAACGAACTTAATATCGTTGTCCTTCACCATCTTCATTACGTCGGCGATTGCCATTTGAGTCTCCTAATTACAATTAGAAATTAACAATTT